>OKER01000007.1_pt1 | contig 91395 bp, 82 predicted proteins | sample 1610031 | NCBI WGS metagenome assembly OKER01 (sample SAMN04436611, study PRJEB24849) | human gut metagenome | biome: human gut; feature: NICU; material: stool | host: Homo sapiens | place: USA: Saint Louis, MO | collected 2009-12-31
TTCTTTTCCACCAAAGGAATCGATCTGCTCGTTTTAGACGTGATGATGCCCCGGATGGACGGATGGGAAGTCGTAAGGGAAATACGGAAAGTTTCCGAAGTGCCGATTATCATGCTGACGGCCAAAGATCAGGAAAACGATGAGCTTCAGGGCTTTGACCTGGGAGTGGATGAGTATATTTCGAAGCCTTTCAGTCCGAAGATTTTAGTGGCAAGGATCGAAGCCATTTTAAGGAGGACCAGACAGCAGGACGGAGAAGTGCTGAAAGCCGGCGGGATTGTTCTGGATGAAGCAGCCCATATGGTCACCATAGATGATAAAAGTATTGATCTGAGTTTTAAAGAATTTGAACTTCTGTCCTACTTCATGAAGAATGAGGGAAGGGCACTTACAAGGGAAAACATATTGAATCAGGTGTGGAATTATGATTATTTCGGAGACGCCAGGACCATTGATACCCATGTAAAAAAACTCAGAAATAAAATGGGAAGCAAAGGAGCCTATATCCGCACGATATGGGGAATGGGCTACAAGTTCGAGGTGCAGGAGTAAGTGAAAGAAAAAATACTGAAGAATCAATCCATCAAAGTGAAAATGACGATGGTGCTGATCGTGATCATGGCATCCACCATACTTCTGTCTATCTGTATTAACATCCTGATGATCGAACCATACTATGTGTTTAAGGAAAAAAAGAATATCACACAGGTTTATGACTCGATCAATCATCTGCTCAATACAAAAGGTGCCGATAATAATTCTTATAAGATATCAAAGATTGTCAGAGAATATAATTACCGGATGCTGATCGTCAACAATGAAAACGGACAGGTCGTATATTCTTCTGAGGGCAAACAGGGATTGATGTACAATGATATGATCAGCACGCTGGAGGATATGAGAAAGATCAAGAGGCAGATCAGTGAAAAAGGATATGCCGTAGTGAGCGGGTCCGACAAGGAATCTACCGGGACCAGCATTAATCTTCTCGGATATTTTGACAACGGCTACGCCGTGGTGATCAACACTCCGATGGAAAGTATACAGACCAGTGCGGTGCTGTCCGGGAGATTTACCGCCTACGTGGGTGCTCTTTTGATTGTAGCCGGGGGAATCGCCATGTATATTTACAGCAAGCAGTTTACAAAGCCCATTGAAGAAATGGCTGCCGCCGCGAACCGGATGAGCAATCTGGATTTTGATGTGAAGGTCATAGACTGCGGTGAAGATGAGCTGGGGCATCTCGGTGAGAGTTTAAATGAACTCTCATCAAAGCTTGAGTATACGATCTCAGAGCTGAAAACTGCAAATAATGAGCTGCGCCAGGACATTGAGCAGAAGGTCCAGATTGACGAGATGAGGACTGAATTTTTATCCCATGTCTCTCATGAATTAAAAACACCGATCGCCCTGATCCAGGGATACGCAGAAGGGCTGAAAGACAACGTCTCAGCAGATGAGGAGAGCCGTGAGTTTTACTGTGACGTGATCGCGGATGAAGCAAAGAAGATGAACCGGATGGTCCAAAAACTGCTGACATTAAACCAGATCGAGTTCGGCAACCACCAGGTCAGCATGGAACGGTTTAATATCCAGGAACTGATTCAGAATATGCTTTCTGCCAATACAATCTTCTTCCAGAAAGAAAATATTACAGTTGAGTTTCATGAACCTCCCACCTATGTATGGGCCGATGAGTTTATGATAGAGGAAGTGTTCGGAAACTATCTGAGCAATGCCAGAAACCATGTCTTAAAAAACGGAAGGATTGCTATTTCCTTTCAGCGGATAGAGAATGATCTCAGGGTGACTGTTTTTAACTCCGGAAGCCACATACCGGAGGAAGATCTGGATAAGCTCTGGGTGAAATTTTACAAAGTAGATAAGGCAAGAACGAGAGAATATGGAGGCAGCGGCATCGGACTGTCTATCGTAGCCGCAACCATGAAGGCCCACGGCAAGCAATATGGAGTAAACAATGTGGAGGGCGGAGTAGAATTTTACTTCGATGTGGATTGTGCAAATGCCTGAAGATGTGATAAAATAGTGAATAATTCACATGAAGGCAAAGGAGCGGCATATGTTAAAGGATTATGTTAGCAGGATACAGGACGCAGATTTGGTTTTGGTCGGCATTGGACCGGAACTTAGCGCATATGAGTTAATAGATTTTAAAACAGAGATACAAAATGAGCATTACCAGAAGCTCTTAAGGATGGATGAAGAGGACAAAGATGTCATCTGGATGCGGCAGGCGTATGAACGTCATTATTTGCTGAACCACTCCCAGGTTTCTTATTTTAAGAAGTTGGAGGAAGTATTAGATCAAAAGGATTATTTTGTGATTACGAGCAACAATGACGGTCTCATTTTCCATTCTGGTCTGGACAAAAATCGTCTGACTGCACCGTGCGGAAGCGGAGACTTTTTTCAGTGTAAAGGGCCGTGCAGTGAGCAGCTGTATCCGGCGGATCTTGGTCTTGAAGATTTGATCCGGCACTATGAGACGACAGGGAAGATTGAGCATCTGGAGTGTCCAAAGTGCGGCGCTCCATTAGTCTATAATATACGTACAGAGGATACGAAGAGTACGTATATAGAAGGAGCTTATCTGAACAGCTGGGCTGCGTATACAAAATGGCTTCAGACTACGCTGAACAAGAAACTTTTTATTCTGGAGCTGGGAGAAGGTTTTGGAGTGCCGGGCCTGTTTCGGTGGCCGTTTGAGAAAATGGCTTTTTATAATGAGAAAGCCTATATGGTAAGGGTTAACCGCACTTTATATCAGATAGGTGAGGAACTGAAGGGAAAAGCAGATGCAGTAAAGATGGACAGCAAAGATTTTCTTGAAATTGAGAGGTAGGATATGGTAGCGATTATTGACTATGATGCAGGAAATATCAGAAGCGTTGAAAAAGCAGTCCAGTTTCTGGGCGAAAAAGCGGTGATCACGAGAGACAAGGAACAGATCCTGGGAAGCAGTCATGTCATCCTTCCGGGAGTAGGGGCTTTCGGAGATGCTATGGGAAAGCTTCGGCAGTACGGCCTTGAGGAGACGATCCACCAGGTGGCAGAGCGTGGAATCCCATTCTTAGGGATCTGCCTCGGGCAGCAGATCATGTTTGAAAAGAGTGAAGAAGCGCCGGGAGTCGAGGGATTGGGGCTTTTAAAAGGGGAGATCTTAAAGATCCCGAAAAAAGACGGGTTAAAGATTCCTCATATGGGATGGAATAACTTAAAGATCAAAGAAGGAGCCAGACTGTTTAAAGGTGTGCCGGAAGATTCTTATGTATACTTTGTTCATTCTTATTATCTGAAAGCTTCGGAACCGGACATTGTTGCGGCAACCACAGAGTATTCGGAGGTGATCCATGCCTCTGTGGAAAAAGGCAATGTGTTTGCGTGTCAGTTTCATCCGGAGAAAAGCAGCACGGTAGGACTTCAGATTTTAAAGAATTTTATTTCACTGTAGGAGGAAAAGGACATGCATACAAAACGAATCATTCCATGTTTGGACGTACATAACGGCCGTGTAGTAAAAGGGGTCAACTTCGTAAATCTGATCGATGCGGGAGATCCGGTTGCCATCGGTGCGGCCTATGACAAGGCTGGAGCTGATGAGCTGGTGTTTCTGGATATTACGGCATCTTCTGATGCGAGAAATATTATGATCGATATGGTGAGGAAAGTAGCAGAGACGGTCTTTATTCCGTTTACAGTGGGCGGAGGAATCCGAACGGTAGAGGATTTCAGGGCGATCCTCAGAGAAGGGGCAGATAAAATTTCCATCAATTCCTCTGCTATTAACACCCCGGACCTGATCAGCGACGCGGCAGATAAATTCGGCAGCCAGTGCGTGGTCGTAGCAATCGATGCAAAACGCCGGGAAGACGGCACCGGATGGAACGTTTATAAAAACGGAGGAAGGATCGATGTAGGATTGGATGCGGTTTCCTGGGCAGCGGAAGCAGAGCGCCGCGGCGCCGGAGAAATTCTTCTGACAAGTATGGACTGCGATGGTACAAAGGCAGGGTATGACAATGAGCTGACAAGGGCCATTGCGGAAGCCGTGGACATTCCTGTGATTGCATCCGGCGGTGCGGGAACAAAGGAACATTTTTATGACACTCTCACAGAAGGAAAAGCAGATGCGGCTTTGGCGGCATCCCTGTTTCACTTTAAAGAGCTGGAGATTATGGATCTGAAGCATTATCTGGCGGACAGAGGACTCAGCGTGCGCCGTTGAATGCACTGAAACAATGAGAAAGGTGTGGGTATGAAGAGAATTTTTTATTTGACGGCAATTCTCATTCTGAGTGCAGGCGTACTGCAGGGGTGTTCTGCTAAAAAGCAGAAAAGCCAGATCAAAGTGACAAGCAGGCAGGACGATATCAGCCAGGTCAGCAAAGCGCAGAAGATTGAAATCGTATCCTGCAGGGATCGGAAAACGATTGCTGTGCTGAAGAATAAAGATGATATCCGAAAGCTCATCGGTGAGCTGAAGATTGATGAGTGGAAAAGTGTGAGAGAAATACCGGCAGAGGAGAAAGCCGCATACCGGTGTCTTTTGTATCAGGCAGAGACGAAGAAACTCAATGAGGATTCAAAGGGCAGCATGGTGAAGATGGGGTCTTTAACCTTTTACAAAGACAGTGCCTATTCATCGGTGAAAATTTTGGGCCTTCAGCTGAAGTTTAAAATAACGGCAGATGCAGAGAGTATCCTTGAGAACTTTTCACATGCAGATAAGCCCCTCAAAGAGTGAGGGGCCTGAGAACTTTGTTCCTGTTTAATATTCTTTTCTCGTGAAGATCTTACAGGAGATACAGTAAGAGACAGATATAATGATCAGGATCAGAGGAATGAGCAGATATTTGCCGCTTCCTGTGAAAAAGTCGGCGATGGACTGAAGACGCAGAGTCGTGTTCATCAGTGTTTTGCCCAATAATACTATAAAAATAGAAATTCCTGCAAATATACCGAATATGACAAACCGTCCCTTTTCCGTTCCGAATCGGTAAGCGATGGGATACATCAGAGACATCAAAACGGATGCTGTGAAGAAACCTGCGAAGGCTGTGAGAAAAACCTCTTTGCCGGGTACGGACAGATCCTTTACGGCAATGACTGCGAATGACAATGCGGTTCCTAAAATTGTACCAAAGGCCAAAAGGCAAGTGGAAACGATATATTTGCTCCGGACACTGTCTTTTGAATCTATGGGAAGCGTTAATGAGTAGGCATCCCAGTGATAATAGTCATCGTAGCTTATGAGCGTAAAGCACAGGATGGAAAACATACATGGCAGAGACACAGCAAGGAAAGAGTAATTTTCGTTGATCAGCGAAAGGCCTGAAAACATTGCTGTGATCAGCAGCAGATTTTTTAAGTAAGACTGCATCAGCAGCACATCTTTTTTTATTAATCCTATCATAATTCTTCCCCCTTTATATATAAAAGCATTAAATCTTCGATTGTAATTTTCTCAATGACCGCATCACGGTAAGTCCTGCGGATAACATGCCGGTCGCTCACCAGCACCTCATAGTTATAGCGGTTTTTGCGGTAGCGGATGACATCGGATGGTTCCAGCCGCTCAAACTGTTGCTGGTCACATTTTAAAATTCCGTAACTGTCAAGGACTTTATCACGGGTTTCAAAGAAAATCATATGTCCATTGTCAATAAAGGCCAGGTAGTCCGCAATATGCTCCAGATCACTTGTGATGTGGGTGGAAAGCAGAATACTGCACTCTTCATCTAAAATAAAATCCTGAAAAATATCTAGGATTTCATTTCTCACAACAGGGTCCAGGCCGCTGGTCGGCTCATCGAGGATCAGGAGTTTCGGGTGGTGGGAGAGAGCAGTCAGTATCTCCAGCTTTTTCTGCATACCTTTGGACAGTTCCTTGATCTTTTTGGAGGGATCAATGCCGAACCGCTCCAGATAATCGTAAAACAGAGCTGTGTCCCACTTGTCATAGATTCCTTTCATGACAGTGTCAATGGCCTGAACCTTTAAAAGTTCCATAAAGAAGCTGCCGTCCAGGACAACGCCGATGTCCTTTTTGATCTCTTTCATAGAAGTTTGGGTGTCTTTGCCGAAGATCAGGACTTCACCTTCTTCCGGATGGATCAAGCCCAGCATTCCTTTGATCAGAGTTGTTTTTCCGGCTCCGTTTTCACCGATCAGACCTACAATGGAGCCCTTCGGTACGCAAAGATCCACACGGTCCAGCCGGAAAGCGGGATATGTCTTTGTCATTTGCCTGACTTCTATATTATTTTCCATGATCGATACCCTCCTCATAAAGGCAGGAAAGAATATCTTCCAATTCTTCCTGTTCAATTCCATAAGATACTGCCATATGTACGGCGTTCACAAGATGCTCCTCAATCTTTCTTAAAACTTCCTCTTTCAGAAGTTCTGTGCTTTTTGCTTTTACAAAACATCCCTTTCCGGGGATGGTTTCTATGAAACCTTCTTTTTCCAGTTCTTCATAAGCACGTTTTGTTGTGATGACACTGATCCTCAAATCCTTGGCAAGAGAACGGATGGATGGGAGAAGTTCACCCCCGGACAGTTCTCCGGAGAGGATCTTTTCTTTAAAGCTTTCCGCTATCTGTTCATAAATTGGAAGATCACTCTGGTTACTGATAATAATATTCACATAATTCCCTCCTAACTGTATATATACAGTATATACGCTATATATACAGTTGTCAATGGTAAGAGAAGGAAAATTTAGATAAGTTGTATTTGGGGATTGGATATGTTTTAATTAGTTAGAAGAAACAGACAGAGGAGGTATCAGAATGAGTAAGATAAAAGAAGCGGCCGAAAGGCATGAGAGAGGTTATAACTGTGCACAGGCAGTTGCATGCTGTTATTCTGAGGAGATGGGCATTGATGAACAGACCGTGTTTGAACTGACAGAAGGCTTTGGGCTCGGTATGGGAGGAATGGAAGGGACCTGCGGTGCGGTTTCAGGTGCAGTTGCTGTGCTGGGGAGGATGAACAGCACCGGGAATCTTGCGAAACCGGATTCAAAAGGATCTACATATCAGCTGACAAGAGAGCTGATCAGACGTTTCCGGATGAAGAATCAAAGTACGGTATGCAGGGAGTTAAAAGGAATGACCACCGGCACGATGCTCAGAAGCTGCCGGGGATGTGTGGAGGACTCAGTCCGGATTCTCGACGACATTCTGGAAAAGCTTTGAGATACAGAAGGATGAAAAACGGCAGGGGAGGTGACTTTTTTGTTATTAAAACAATTAAAGTATTTTACAGAGGTGATCACATGCCAAAGTTTTACTAATGCAGCCGAAAAATGCGGGATATCCCAGTCTGCGATGTCGCAGCAAATACGCGCTTTAGAAGAAAATCTTGACACAGAGCTGATTAGGAGAAAGAACCGGAAATTTTATATGACACCTGCAGGGGAATATTTTTATCGGCACGGCCTTGTGCTGCTGGATGAGGCGGAGCGTCTGAAAAAAGAAACCGCTCGGATCGGAAGACAAATAAATCAGCGTCTCCGTGTCGGATATTCAAAATATCTGCATGGAACGGAACTCTGCAGGGCAGCAGCATTATTATCTGAGAAGTATCCCATGATGGAGCTGGAGACCGCTGCCGGGTATGCAGAAGAGCTGATAGACATGCTGTGTTTCGGAGGAACGGATATCATTCTTTGCAGCCCAAAGCCAGGTGACTTACAAGACTTTGAATACATTTCTCTGACCAAAGGCAGATATTTCATTGAGATATCGGAGAGAAGTCCTCTGAGTGCCCTGGATTATGTGAATATTGAAGAGTTACGCAGAATCCCCTGTATTATTGCTGTCCCTGCTGACCAGAGAGAGCGGCAGAGAGATAACTGTGTCAATATGCTGGGGTTACAGGACAATATTTTATTTGCTGATACTCCGGAAGAAGCCAGACTTTTAGCAGCCTGGGACAGAGGATTTCTGCTTACGGAAGAAACGGGGGAAAGGCCGGGACAGGGCGATATCCCACTTCGCCGCATTCCGCTTTGCGCAGATGGAAAGCAATTAAAAAGGGAATATATTGTCTGCTGGAGGAAAGACCGGGAAGACGGATTTGTCAGGGAATTTGCAGAAATACTTCAGAAAGAATATAAAAAACAGAATCTATAAAATAGAAACAGCAGCCTGCAAATCACAGACTGCTGTTTTTTCTCTTTTGTATAAAATGATAATATCACAATATGTCGAAATATTCAAGGGAAATACCTTGAAGAACGTAAAATATTATTTGGAAACACCACTATTGTTCAGCAGGCAGCTTTCTCCGGCAGATACTATATTCATTTTCTGCATGATTGGAGTGAGGCATTCTAAGAGCCGAACGGAAATCATGCAGAAAATGTCACATATTTTTAACCGCCGCCGACAGCATCAGCTTGATCCTGTTGATCTGGTTGACTTCGCTGGCACCCGGATCGTAGTCAATGGCAACAATGTTGGATTCAGGGAAAGCCTGGCGAAGTTCCTTGATCACGCCCTTTCCTACCACATGATTCGGCAGACATGCAAACGGCTGGGTGCAGACGATGTTCGGCGCACCGCTGTGAATCAGTTCTACCATCTCGCCGGTCAGGAACCATCCCTCACCGGTCTGATTTCCGATGGAGACGAACGGTTTGGCGTAGGCAGCCAGGTCCTTAATGTATGCCGGTTCATCAAAACGTTTGCTCTTTGCAAGTTCTTTTCTTAATGTTTTCCGGTACTGTTCCACGATCCAGATTCCGGAATTACATATGATCGCCGTCTTCTTTGATTTTCCGAGGTAACGGTATTTGAAATTGCTGTTGTAAAAACCGTACATGAAGAAGTCCAAAAGGTCAGGGACAACAGCCTCTGCGCCTTCCCGCTCCAGGAGTTCTACCAGATGATTGTTGGCATCCGGCAGGAATTTTACGAGGATTTCACCTACAATACCGACTCTCGGCTTCTTTTCATCCGTCAGAGGAATTTTATCAAAGTCGCGGATGATGCCTTTAATGTTCTTCTTGAAAGTAGAAAGATTTCCTTTCATGACATCCCTCTTGCATTTGGCTTCCCAGCGCTTGTGCAGACGGTTCACAGAGCCCTTTTCCTTTTCATACGGGCGGGTGCGGTAGACGACTCTCATGAACAGATCACCGTAGACGATAGCCTGGACCGCACGGTTTAAAAGGCCCGGAGTGAGCTTGAATCCGCTGTTTTTCTCAATACCCTGGGTACTGATTCCGATGACGGGAATGTGTCCGTAACCCGCTTTCTCAAGAGCCCTGCGGATAAAGCTGATGTAGCTCGTTGCACGGCAGCCTCCTCCGGTCTGACTGATCGCAAGGGCGATCTTGTCTGTATCATATTTGCCTGACAACAGTGCATTCATCAGCTGTCCGATGACAATCAGAGAAGGATAGCACGCATCATTGTTGACATATTTAAGTCCTGTGTTGACATCCTTCATTCCCCGCTGTTTCAGTACTTTGACTTTGTAGCCGCAGGATTTTAAGGCAGGTTCCAACATAGAAAAGTGAATCGGAGACATCTGCGGGATCAGGATCGTGTATTCCTTTGCCATCTCTTTCGTAAATTCAACTCTCTTCATGGCAGCAGATACCGGTTTCGGCTCAATGTTATGTTTTTTTCTGACACGGACGGCACTGATCAGAGAACGAATCCTGATTCGGGCTGCCCCAAGGTTATTGACCTCATCAATCTTTAATACCGTGTAGATCCTTCCGGAACGGGTAAGAATATCGTTGACGGTATCTGTTGTGACCGCGTCCAGGCCGCATCCGAAGGAGTTCAGCTGAATCACTTCCAGCTGCTTGTTGGATTTGGCGTAGTTGGCAGCCGCGTAGAGCCTGGAATGGTACATCCACTGGTCCGATACGTTCAGCGGCCGGTCCACCTTGGAAAGGTGGGAGATAGAATCTTCTGTCAGCACGGCAATGCCGTAGGAATTGATCAGTTCCGGAATTCCATGATTGATCTCCGGGTCGATGTGGTACGGACGTCCGCAGAGGACAATTCCGGTGCGCCCTGTCTCTGCCAGATAAGCGAGAACTTCCTCACCCTGATTCTGAATGTCCTTTCTCACGCTGTCGAGTTCGTCAAAGGCAGCACGTACAGCGTCGCTGATCTCCGGTGCGTCAATGCCGTATTTTTCACCCAGCTCCTCAAAAAGTCTTGGCTTTAAGGCTTCTTCATTGTCCAGGGCCAGGAATGGATTCATAAAGCTTATATTTTCTGTCCGAAGTTCTTCCATGTTATTTTTAATGTTTTCGGCATAAGAAGTGACGATCGGACAGTTATAGTGGTTATTGGCCTCTTCGGTCTCATTCCGTTCGTAAGGAATGCACGGGTAGAAAATATCCTTGATGCCCTGCTTAATGAGCCACATCACGTGTCCGTGGGCGAGCTTTGCAGGATAGCACTCGGATTCACTCGGGATGGATTCGATGCCCAGCTCATAAATCTTCCTGGAAGACTCAGGGGACAGGACCACGGAAAATCCAAGCTTTGTGAAGAACGTGTGCCAGAACGGATAGTTCTCATAAATATTTAAAACCCTGGGGATACCGATAACCCCGCGTTTTGCCTCTTCGGCAGGGATGGATTCGTAGCCGAAGGTACGTTTTAATTTATACTCATACAAGTTCGGAATATTGTCTTTATTCGCCTTGCCGCCGATGCCCCTCTCACAGCGGTTACCAGTGATATAGCGGCCGCCGTTGGAGAACTTGTTGATCGTTAAAAGACAGTTGTTGGTACAGCCTTTGCACCGGGTCATAGAAGTATCCACAGAGAGAGCGAAGATTTCTTCCATAGGAAGCATCTGTGTCTTCGTGTGTTCTGTCTTAAAGCGCTCTTTTGCGATCAGGGCGGCTCCGAAGGCACCCATGATGCCGGCGATATCCGGACGGATGGCGCTGCAGCCGGAGATCCTCTCAAAACTTCTCAGTACGGCGTCGTTGTAGAAGGTTCCGCCCTGGACAACAATGTGTTTTCCGAGCGATTTTGGATCTGTCAGTTTAATAACTTTTAAAAGAGCATTTTTGATGACAGAATACGCAAGACCGGCAGAAATATCACCGACACTGGCGCCTTCTTTCTGGGCCTGCTTTACTTTGGAATTCATAAATACAGTGCATCTGGAACCTAAGTCGATCGGTGTCTTGGCTGTCAGAGCGACTTTTGCAAAGTCCTGGACAGAATAGTTTAACGATTTTGCGAAAGTTTCAATAAAAGATCCGCAGCCGGAAGAACAGGCCTCATTTAAAAGTACGTTGTCCACGACTCCGTTTTTAATCTTAATACATTTCATATCCTGTCCGCCGATATCCAGAATACAGTCCACGTTCGGATCGAAGAATGCTGCCGCGTAATAATGGGCAATGGTCTCCACCTCTCCGTAATCCAGATTGAGTGCAGCCTTGATCAGGTGTTCCCCGTAGCCTGTGGAGCATGAAGATACGATGTGTGCCGTGTCCGGCATCTGTGCATGAATTTCCCTCAGCGCATCGATAGTCGCATTCAGAGGATTTCCGTTATTATTTGTATAATAGCTGTACAGCAGGTCGCCTCTGTCGCTGACCAGAGCTACTTTGGTAGTAGTAGAACCGGCATCGATCCCAAGATAGCAGCTGCCTTCATATGTAGAAAGATCTCCGCGCTTTACGATGTGGCGGTTATGCTCCTTAAGGAACATCTGGTATTCCTGTTCATCCTTGAATAAAGGTTCCAGGCGGTCTACCTCATGGCCCAGCTCAATTTTTCTTTTAAAATGATCCAGCAGTTCCGTGAAATTGGTTGTCACTTCCTCACGGGCATTCAGAGCGGCACCTACAGCGGCAAACAGATGGGAATGATTCGGGGCAATGATCGCCTCTCCTTCAAGGCCGAGTGTGCGGATAAATGCCTCTTTTAATTCGGAGAGGAAGTGGAGCGGACCTCCCAGAAATGCAACATTGCCGCGGATCGGTTTTCCGCAGGCCAGGCCGCTGATGGTCTGGTTTACCACTGCCTGAAAGATAGAAGCCGCAAGATTTTCTTTTGTTGCTCCCTCATTGATCAGAGGCTGAATATCTGATTTCGCGAATACACCGCACCGGGCTGCGATAGGGTAGATCGTATCGTAGTTTTTTGCATATTCATTGAGTCCCGCTGCATCGGTCTGAAGCAGAGAGGCCATCTGGTCGATAAAAGAGCCCGTGCCTCCTGCACAGACGCCGTTCATCCTCTGATCAATGCCGTTGGTAAAATAAATGATCTTAGCATCTTCGCCGCCCAGCTCAATGGCGACATCAGTCCTTGGGGCATAGTCCTGGAGAGCCGTGGAGACACAGACAACTTCCTGGCAGAACGGGATTTCCAGATAAGAAGAAATAGAAAGCCCGCCGGAGCCTGTGACTGTTGGGGCAAAAGTGACGTCTCCGATCTGATCTTTTGCCTTTCTTAAAAGTGATGCCAGTGTTTCCTGTATATTTGCATAATGTCTCTCATAGTCTGAGAACAATATATTGTGCTGCTCATCGATCACCGCTACTTTGACGGTGGTAGAGCCGATATCAATTCCTAATCGTTTCATCTAACTGTAACCTACTTTCCTTTTCGATAGTAGTCTTATTATAAAATAAAGATTTTGAAATAACAAGATTCAAGTGCGGTCTTCTTACCTATTAAATAGGCGGAGAAAATGGAGATGAGAAAAAAATTCACTAAAATAAATCGGAAACATATAAAAAACAAGGCATAGTCTATAATAAAAAGGCAAAGGAAAGTATAAGATATGGCAGAACGGGGAAACTGTAATGGAACAGTTTATGTAATTAAGGAAAAAGATACCTTGTATCAAATCGCAAAACAATATAATGTGAGTGTAAGGGAGATCATGAGGAAAAATCCCTATGTGAACATTTATAATCTGCAGATTGGTGATGAATTATGTATTCCGTCAGCGGGACCGGTGATTTCGGGTGCTTTTGAGCCATATGTAGTGAAAAAAGGAGACACTCTGATGAATATTATGAAAAATAAGAATGTTTCCTTTGAAAAATTAGCAAAATCAAACAAAAGCGTCAGAGAACTGACCCTTCCTGTCGGGACAGTGCTCTTAATTGACAAAGAGAAATAATATCTCTATAATGAAACGTGAACTCGTGGAAAACAGGCGGATGATCTCATCTGCCTGTGACCGCAGCGGAGTGGAAGGAGACTCAAATGATACAGATTTTTCGGACAATGGACGGCCGGATCAATGAAATATCTGAGCCCATAGAGGGCTGCTGGATTTCCGTGGTAGACCCTACGGCCACGGAACTGGTGGAACTCTCCCAGAAGTACCAGATCGATCTGGATCATTTAAAAGCACCGCTGGATGAAGAAGAGCGCTCACGTATTGAGGTTGAGGACAACTATACGCTGATCATCGTGGATGTGCCGATCACAGAGGAGAGAAAAGAGAAGAACTACTTCGTGACGATTCCATGCGGGATCATATTGACGGAACTGTGCCTGATTACCATCTGTCTGATGGACACGCCGGTGCTCTCTAATTTTAAAGAGGGAAGGGTACGGAATTTCTGGACATATAAGAAGACCAGATTTATTTTACAGATCCTGTTTCGGAATGCCTCCCTTTACCTCCAGTACCTGCGGATCATCGATAAAAAGAGTGATGAAGTCGAAAAACAGCTCCATATATCTACGAAGAACCAGGAGCTCATCGAGCTTTTGGAACTGGAAAAGTCACTGGTTTATTTCTCTACATCACTGAGGGGAAATGAGCTGGTGTTAGAGCGTCTGTTAAAGATCGAAAAAATCAAACAGTATCCGGAAGATGAGGAACTGCTGGATGATGTCATCATCGAAAACAAACAGGCGATCGAGATGTCCGATATTTACAGCAACATTTTAAGCGGAACGATGGATGCCTATGCATCTGTAATTTCCAACAACCTGAATATTGTCATGAAGGTTCTGGCCGTGATCACGATCGTCATGTCCATACCGACCATGATCGCAAGTTTTTGGGGAATGAACGTGCCTGTGCCGTTTGCGGACAGCCCGTTTGGATTTTTCGGACTGGTAGGAGTGTCTTTGGTGCTGACGGTGATCGGAAGTATTGTATTAGGAAAGAAAAAAACATTTTAGGAAAGGTTTCTTATGAATTGGTTAAATAAGCTGGAGAGGAAGTTTGGGAGGTTTTCTATTCCGGGACTTCCAAAGTATATTATTCTTTTATATGTCGTAGGGATCATGGTTCAGTTTGCCGCGCCGGAGCTGTACAGTCAGTTTACGCTGAATCCATACCTTATACTGCACGGACAAGTCTGGAGGATTTTTACGTTCCTTCTGATCGCACCGTCTACCAACTTGTTCTTTATGATTTTTGTACTGCTGTTTTATTATTCTATCGCATCATCGCTGGAACAGGTCTGGGGAAGTTTCCGATTTACCATGTACTATATGATTGGTGTGCTCGGGACCATTTCAGGAGCATTTCTTACATACCTGATTCTTGTCTTATCAGGGGGAGAGTTTAATGCCATGTTTGTGCAGATGGATACCTTCTATCTGAACTTATCTCTGTTTTTGGCCTATGCAATGATGTTCCCGGACATGCAGGTATTGTTTTATATGATCATTCCGATGAAGGTAAAGTGGCTGGCATATCTTGACGCCGCATACCTGTTTTATACATTTTTTATTGCAACAGACTTTACAGTTACGGGAATTTCGATTAAAGTATCAATAGTAGTCGCTTTGCTGAATTTTGTTCTGTTCTTTTTCTCAACAAAGAAAATGAAGGCAAAGGGAGCGATGTTCGGCCAAAAGGTAAGACAGAGAAAGAGGAAAGCACAGTTTGGGGAACCTGCCGGACACGTGGAGCCGAAAAAGAACGGCGCCAGGCATGAATGTGCCGTCTGCCACCGCACAGAACTGGATGATCCCACGTTGGAATTCCGCTATTGTTCAAAGTGTGAGGGTAATTATGAATATTGTCAGGATCATTTGTTTACACATGTCCATGTGAAGAAAGATAAATAAGGAAATAATTAATTTTTTATAGATTAATTTATTATACATTGTTATGAAAAGGAGATTAACTATGCTGACGAAAAAAACAAAAATTGTTTGCACAATGGGGCCTGCGACGGATGACGACGCGGTGCTCAAACAGCTGATGCTGGAAGGAATGGATATTGCGAGATTAAACTTTTCTCATGGTGACCATGAAGAACAGCTTGGAAGGATCAAGAGGATTAAAAGATTCCGTGAAGAACTGAATATTCCGATTGCGATCTTATTGGATACAAAAGGACCGGAAATCCGTACCGGACTTTTGGATACAGACGGAGATGTGGAATTAAAAGAAGGACAGGAATTTGTTCTGACCACAAGAGATATCAAAGGAAATGATTCTATCGTAGGAATTACATACGAAGAGCTTCCTCAGGATGTTGCAGAAGGCAACACGATTCTGATCGACGACGGGCTGATCGAGCTGAGAGTCAAAGAGATCAAAGACGGAACCGATATCGTATGTGACGTAGTTAACGGTGGATTTCTGGGAAGCCGCAAAGGGGTCAACGTACCAAATGTGCGTGTAAATCTTCCTTCTATCACAGAAAAAGATAAGAGCGACATTGAATTCGGACTGGAAAACGGCATTGATTTCATCGCTGCCTCATTTATCCGAAATGCTGACGCAGTAAATGAGATCAAAGAGATTGTGAAAGCTCACAATATGGAAGTAGGCGTCATTTCTAAGATCGAAAATGTAGAAGGTGTAGAAAATATCGAGTCCATTATCCAGGCTTCTGACGGAATCATGGTAGCCCGAGGTGATTTAGGTGTGGAAATTCCAGCAGAGGAAGTTCCTTTCATGCAGAAAGCCATCATCAAAAAGTGCAACAACGCATTTAAACCGGTAATCACTGCTACTCAGATGCTGGATTCCATGATCCGCAACCCTCGTCCTACGAGAGCAGAAGTAACAGACGTTGCCAATGCGATCTACGATGGTACCGACGCGATCATGCTTTCCGGGGAGACTGCAAAAGGGAAATATCCTGTGGAAGCAGTCAGGATGATGAATCAGATTGCTATCTCAACAGAGCTGCACCTGGATACGAAGATCAAGGATTTCCGTTCTATCTATGTGAGCCGGGGAATCTCAGCGGCAGTTGCTTACTCCGCAGTACAGACTGCCCATAACATCAATGCAAAATGTATTCTGGCTTCCAGTATGTCAGGATTTACGGCAAGAATCGTATCCAAGTTTAAGCCGGATGCACAGATCATCGGATTATCTCCGGATGAGGCTGTCGTGCGCAAAATGCAGCTTTACTGGGGCGTGCGTCCGTTCAAATCTCACAAGGCGTCATCTACGAGGGAACTTTTGGATGAGGCTACGGAGATCGTATTGAGTGCAGATCTTGCTCAGGAGAATGATATTCTCGTTCTGACCGGAGGCGGTCCGGCAGACCACCGCGGAAAAGGTGTGACAAACATGCTGAAAGTTGTAAAAATCGGCGAATAAAAAGGATCAGGGGGTGTGAAAACATCCCCTTTTTGGTAAGGTGAATATATGAAGGCTGCTGAAAAGTTTTACATATCGGAAATTTTAACGATAACGAAAGAAAAGTTAATAAAGCGGATTGTAAAAGGAAAGAGCATTCCTTCGCTGTATTGTATTACGCTTCCTCTTGGAAACGTGGGAGTGCTGGAGATTTACGAATACCGGGAACTGCTGAAAGATTATTACAGAAAAAAGGATGTCACAGTCGTGGGATGTGCCGTGTCAAAACAGGATGCTTTCGTGGTGCTCAGAAGGATTGTGGAAGACATCAGACAACAGGATTCCATGTTTCGGATACCGGAATTTTTTGAAGAGGGGTGAGACGATGGCAGCTTTATGGATTATTTTAAAAATCATAGGAATCATTCTTCTCTGTATCTTCGTGTTCCTGCTTCTGATCTTGTTCGCACCGGCAGGCTACCGCGCCCGGGGAGTTTACAATGGCTGGGAGAAATGGGCCAAAGCCAGGGTATCATGGCTTTTCTTTTTTCTGCGAATGAAGGTGTCATGGAAAGAGGGAGAGGAACCGGCGGTATCTTTAAGGATCCTGGGATTTCCTGTCTATCACTCGGATGAGGAAAGATGGTCGCTGCTAAACAGGAAAGCGGCTGATGATGTGGTAGAAATCAGAGAATCTGGGAAGGATATAAGAGACCGGGCAGAAGTGCCCCGGGAAGCAGCCGGACACCCGGCTGATTCAGAGACAGGCTTTTCAGGGGATATTCTGGATTATACCGGAGACGGTCAAGAGTTTGACTCTGTCATAGAAGAACCGTCCGGGAAGCTGCCGCTCAGAAAAAGGGTGAAAAATTTCTTTCAAAGATGTTATAATACAGGTAAGCGTCTGTATCGGAGAATAAAAGCTGCCTTGAAACAGGCAGAATCTTTCAAAGAACTGCTGGAAGATGAGGAATTGATCCGTGTAGTCAAACGCTTATTTGGATACGGAAAAAAAGGGATCAGGCATTTTCTGCCGAAGAAATTTTCGGGAGACGTGGCTTTCGGCTTTGATGATCCCGCCATGACAGGACAGACACTCGCTGCTGTCAGTGCTTTTATGCCGCTGTTTAACGACAGACTGTCTGTGGAGCCGGATTTTACGGAAGCCAGATTTGAGGCCGCACTGACAGTTTCAGGCCGGATATACGCGTTTCATTTTCTGAAGATCTTATGGGATGTTTACCGCGATAAGGAGCTTTGGAGACAGAAGGAACGCATTATGAGAACAATAGGAGGTTAGTTTTATGAACAAAGAAAAGTTTAATGAGACCGTGGACTCGTTATTTCAGGGAATCGAAGGATTTATGACTTCAAAAACCGTAGTTGGAGATCCCATCTATGTGAAGGATACGATCATTCTGCCTCTGGTAGACGTCTCTTTCGGCATGGGAGCCGGGGATTTCCGTGGAGACAGGAAAGCCAGGGGATACGGAGGTATCGGGGGCAAGATGACGCCAAGTGCGGTTCTTGTGATCCGTGACGGACAGACGAAGCTTGTGAATGTTAAGAATCAGGAAACGATTACAAAACTATTGGACATGGTTCCTGATGTGATTGACAAATTTACAAAAAAAGAAGAGACACTGGAAGATATAGTAGAAGACTTAGAGAACGAACGATAACCTCCCTAAAATACCTTGTATGAACAGAAATCTGTAATACAGGGTATTTTTTATTCAATACTTTGTGTTGTTCTGCATATACTAGCTAATAAGCTTAAATCAGGTGTGTATGTATGAAACGTGTTTGCGGAGTCGCTTTTTTCTTTTTTGGCCTCGGGCTGTTTATCGGAATGTTCATCCAAAGAGATTTTACACAGTTTGCAATGACCGGGGTGAGTATCACTCTGTCTTATTTTCTGTTTTTTCAGTAAACAGAAGGAATCTTATCTGAAACGAAAAAAAGAGCCGGATATTCCAGCTCCCTAGGTTTATAATAATCGGGAAAGATTACGCTCTTTCGACTTTACCTGATCTCAGACAAGAAGTACAAACGTACATTTTTTTAGCTGCACCGTTTACCTTCACTCTTACAGATTTGATATTTGATTTCCACATCTTATTTGATCTTCTATGTGAATGACTGACTGCATTACCAAAATGAGCGCCTTTTCCGCAGATAGCACATTTTGCCATGTTAGCACCTCCTTAACTCGATCTTATCCCTCTCCGGGACTGACAACTATTTCATTCTACCAGATTGATTTCTAAAAATCAAGAAGAAATTCTCTTTTCTTTTTCAGAGGTAAATAGTATAATCTAAGTAGCGTTCCGGGTAAAATGAGCTGTGTGGGCGCACAAGAATACGAAGTATGGAGGTAAAGCGATGAAAGGACATATGAATACGAAGAACGGCGAGATTTCTATCGAAAATCAAGTGATTGCCAAGTATGCCGGGATTTGTGCCCTTGGTTGTTTTGGTATTGTCGGCATGGCAATGGTCAATATGAAAGACGGAATCGTAAAGCTGCTGACCAGAGATAATATAAGAAAAGGTGTTTTTGTCTCTGTGAAGAACAACAAAATTTCCATAGATTTTCACATTATTGTTTCTTATGGTGTATCCATTTCTGCGGTAGCGGACAACCTGATGTCTTCTGTGAAATACAGGGTAGAAGAGTTCACCAGTCTGGAAGTGGAACGGATCAATGTATACGTTGAAGGTGTGAAAGATATAGGATAATTACGGAGGCAGGATAAATGAAGCAGATTGACGCAGCTTTGCTCAAAAAGATGTTTATTGGCGGAGCGAAGAGACTGGAAGCTCATAAAGAGCATATTAACGAATTGAATGTATTCCCGGTGCCCGACGGCGATACGGGAACCAATATGACGATGACGATCATGTCGGCGGCAAAAGAAGTCGGTGCGATAGATGATCCTACGATCGAGGAGCTGGCAAAGGCTATCTCGGGCGGATCATTAAGAGGAGCCCGAGGAAACTCAGGGGTGATTCTGTCCCAGCTGTTTCGGGGCTTTACAAAACAGATCAAATATTTGGACAGACTGACAACCAGAGATGTGGCCGCGGGCTTTAAGAAGGCTGTGGACACTGCCTACAAGGCGGTTATGAAGCCGAAAGAGGGAACGATCCTCACCGTTGCCAAGGCGGCGGCAGACAGCGCCCTGAGATCGGCAAAGAAGACAGACGATTTTGAAGAGTTTGCCCAAAATGTCATGCAGGAAGCCAACACAGCACTCCAGATGACGCCGGAGATGCTGCCTGTTTTAAAGGAAGCCGGGGTTGTGGATTCCGGCGGACAGGGACTCCTGGAAGTTCTTCAGGGAGCCTATGATGTTCTTCTCGGTAAGGAAGTGGATCTGAAAGTTGAGCCGGTTTCCAGACCGGTGCAAAAACCGATGGGAGCCGCATCCGGAGAAACGGCGGATATTACATTCGGATACTGTACAGAGTTTATTGTCATGCTGGACAGAGAATTTGGTTCGGCGCAGGAACAGGAGTTTAAGGATTATCTGACCGGTATGGGAGATTCCATTGTAGTCGTGGCGGATGAAGACATCGTGAAGGTGCATGTCCACACGAATCATCCGGGTAAGGCTATTGAAAAGGGACTTTCTTACGGTGCACTGACCAGCATGAAGATCGACAACATGCGGGAAGAGCATGAGGAGCGCCTGAACCTGAGCCGTCAGGCAGAGGAAAAAGAACCGGCTCCGAGAAAGGATATGGGATTTGTTGCGGTTTCAATCGGAAGCGGTCTCAACGACATATTCAGAGAACTGGGGGCAGATTATCTGATCGAAGGCGGACAGACCATGAATCCGAGCACGGAAGATATGCTCAATGCGATTGCTCAGGTCAATGCGGATCATGTGTTCATCCTGCCGAATAATAAAAATATTATACTGGCTGCCCAGCAGGCGAAAGCCCTCGTGGAAGAGAAAGAGATCATTATCATTCCGACCAAGACGGTACCGCAGGGGATTTCTGCTTTGATTGCATTTGAGGCGGAAAGCAGCGTGGAAGAGAATGAGGCTGCCATGACCGAGATGATGAACGGTGTAAAAACCGGAGAAGTCACTTACGCAGTCCGTGATACGACCATTGACGGCAAGACGATCAAAGTCGATGATATTATGGGGATTGACGACAACGGCATTCAGGAAGTTGGGAATGATGTAGAAGCGGTGACGCTGGGACTCCTTCGCAGTATGGTGGACGAGGACAGCGAACTGATCTGTATATACTACGGGGATGAGACGCCGGAGGAGAAGGCTGTGAAGCTTTCGAAAAAGGCAGAGGAACTGTATCCGGACTGCGAGGTCCAGATGGAATATGGAGGACAGCCAATTTATTATTTCCTGCTGTCTGTAGAATAAGAAAAGAATGGACAATCAAAAGGGAGCAGATACTGTTCCCTTTTCCTTTTCCACGGGGAGGTCCGTATTTATAGAGGAGTAGTTGATTTATGAACGGGGATACAAATATCCAATGCCTGAAGGGGATCGGTGAGAAAACATATAACGGATTTAAAAAGCTGGGAGTCGAGACTGTGGACAGCCTGATCACTATGTATCCCAGATACTATCTGACCTATGAAGACCCTGTCCTGCTCTCTGAACTGACGGCAGGAGAGAGGGCCGCAGTACAGGTGAGGATTACATCAGATGTGAATATCCGATATGTAAGAGGATTAAAGATTGTCTCCTGTCTCGGAAGGGACAGTTCCGGCACTATGACATTTACTTGGTTTAATATGCCATACTTAAAGAAACAGATTCACCGGGGAGAGGACTATATTTTCGTTGGGACAGCGGTTTTTAAAAACGGCCGTCTGATGATGGAGCACCCGGAGATTTTTAAAGAGGAGGATTACAGCGCAAAGCAGCAGACTTTACAGCCGGTCTATCCGCTGACATCGGGGATTACGAATAAAACAGTGAGCAAGGCCGTCATGCAGACGGAGGAGTATATAAAGGGTATCCGGGAATATCTCCCGGAGCAGATTCTTAAAAAATACCGTCCGATGGATTACAGTGAAGCCATCTGGAATGTCCATTTTCCAAGGGACAAACAGACGCTGGTGGAGGCGAAAAAGAGACTGATCTTTGATGAATTTTTCATTTTTATGGCGGGGATGAACCTGATGAAACAGGAGCACCGGGAGGAAAAAAACCGTTATCCGATCCCGGTATGCGGCGAGGCGGACAGGCTGATCCAGTCGCTTCCTTATGAACTGACCGGAGCACAGAAAAGGGCTCTTCTGGAGATGCAGAAGGATTTAATGGGGGAGAAGGTCATGAATCGTCTCGTACAGGGAGACGTGGGATCAGGGAAGACGATCCTTGCGGTGATCCTTCTTCTGATGTGCGCGAAGGCCGGGTATCAGGGCGTTCTGATGGCTCCGACAGAAGTGCTTGCAAGCCAGCACTACGAGACCTTTCAGGAACTTCTTGGACCGTTCGGCGTGTCTGCGGCGCTGCTCACAGGATCTGTAAAGGCGAAAGAAAAGCGAGAAATCTATCAGGGAATTAAAAACCATGAGTATGATATTGTTATCGGGACCCACGCCCTGATTCAGGATGCTGTGGAGTATGACCGGCTGGCTCTGGTTATCACGGACGAGCAGCACAGATTCGGGGTCCGGCAGAGAGAGATCCTTTCAAAGAAGGGGAAGGAACCCCATGTCCTCGTTATGAGTGCCACTCCGATACCGAGGACCCTGGCGATCATTATGTACGGAGATCTGGATGTGTCCGTCATCGATGAGCTGCCGAAGAACCGTCTTCCAATTAAAAATTGTGTTGTCAATCAGAGTTACCGTCCGAATGCGTATCGATTCATGGAGAAGCAGGTGGCAGAGGGGCGGCAAATCTATATTATCTGCCCAATGGTGGAGGAAAGCGAGGCCATGGAGGGTGAAAATGTGATTCAGTATGCCAATATGCTGAGAGAACAGTTTCCTCCCAGTATACAGATCGGGGTGCTTCATGGTAAAATGAAACCAAAGGAAAAGCAGAAGATTATGGATGAATTTTCGGAGCGCAGCATCCAGATCCTGGTGTCTACCACAGTTATTGAGGTCGGTGTCAACGTGCCCAATGCCACGGTCATGATGGTGGAGAACGCCGAGCGGTTCGGCCTCGCCCAGCTGCATCAGCTGAGAGGCAGGGTGGGGAGGGGAGAACACCAGTCCTACTGTATTTTTATGAGCGGAGTAAAAAAGAAAGAAACGATGGAGCGGCTGGAAGTGTTAAATAAGTCCAACGACGGATTTTACATTGCCAATCAGGATCTGAAGCTCAGAGGACCGGGAGACTTTTTCGGAGTCCGTCAGAGCGGGATGATGGATTTTGTCCTGGCCGATATTTATACCAATGCAGATCTTTTAAAACAGGCAAGCGATGCAGTACATCAGCTGTGTGAGGAAGAATTTGATTTCTCCACATTAAAAAACAGCCGTCTGGAAAAACAGATTTCGCTTGCCAACAGGATATAAAGGAGGTTCGCTATGATTCGTGTACGTTTGCGGTTTACGGGAAGAGTCCAGGGAGTCGGATTCCGGTATTTTGCACAGATGAATGCCGCACAGTTTCATGTGACAGGATGGGTGAAGAATATGTATGACGGTTCTGTCACTGCAGAAGCCCAGGGAACAAAAAAACAGATTGAAGATTTTATAGAATCCATGAAGCACGGCCATCGGTTTATGCGGATTGACCATGTAACAGCTGAAGAATGTCCGCTCTGTGAGGGAGAAAAGGACTTTAAAGTAAAGTATTAAAATTCCAAAGAAAAAAATGTTATTCCATGTAAAAACTCTCAGTGTATCTTTTGTGTTATTAAACATACTATCTTCGTAACAAAAAACAACAAAAGAAACGGAGGTCTTTCAAAATGGAAGAACGTACTTCAGCAAACAGCAAAGGAAACAACAGAGTGGAAGTTCCAGAGGCTAGGGAAGCACTGGACAGATTCAAATTCGAGGTTGCTAATGAAATCGGTGTAGACTTAAAAGAAGGATACAACGGACATTTAACAACTGCTCAGGCAGGTTCTGTTGGAGGAGAAATGGTTCGTAAAATGATCCGCAGACAGGAAGAGGAAATGTCTGGCCGTTAGTTAACGGATACAAACGAATCAGTTTTTACTCGTAATTTCGATGAGAGAACGAAAGAAAAAAGAGGAGCAATCAGAGCGTCAGTTCTGACTGCTCCTTTTGCATTTCAGGACACAAATCTTTGCAATGTTTTTCGTAAGGAATTGGTATTTTGTTTTTTTCAGTCTCATGTTCTAATAGTAGTACAAGGTGATGACAAGAAAACTTAAATTGAGGTGCATTATGGAATTCATAAAAAAACATAACATTAAAACCGGAGTTGCCGCAAAAGACTGGAGGGAAGCAATAGGAAAGGCAGGACAGGTCTTACTTGATGAAGGGAGCATCGAGGAGGAGTATGTGACACAGATGATCGAAGCGGTTCAACAGCTGGGACCATACATCGTAATTGCTCCGGGGATCGCTTTTGCCCATGCAAGACCCTCTGATCTGGTGAAAAAAGAATGTCTGAGCATGATCACGCTGAAACATCCGGTCAGTTTCGGGGCAGGGGAAAATGATCCTGTGTATGTGGTATTTGCATTTGGTGCCACTGACAGCACTGGGCATTTAGAAGGCTTGTCAGAGATTATACGTTTTTTGGAACAGGAAAAGAATCTGGAAAAACTCCGGGCAGAGACAGACAGTGAAACAATTTATCAGCTGATGAACTGCAAATGATCAAAAGGAGGGAACGAAAATGAAAAAAATAAAGATTTTAGCAGTCTGCGGATTTGGTGTGGGCAGCAGCATGGTTTTGAGGATGAAGATTGACGATCTGATGAAAAAACATCAGATTGCCGCCCAGGTGTGCACCGCAGATGTTTCTACGGCGGCGTCTGAACCATGTGATATTATTTTCACATCGAAGGAAATTGGGAAACAGCTTGCGGGCAAGGTTCAGGTACCGATGATTGAAATACAGAATTTTCTTGACATGAAGGAACTTGAAGAAAAAGGATTACATTCGGTTAAAATGCTGATTGAAAAGAGATAGGAGGAGAGAATATGGCAGTGATAAATTTTATAGTAAATGATATTTTCCGGCAGCCGCCGTTGTTTTTAGGGCTGATTGCCCTGGCAGGGCTTCTGCTGCAAAGAGCATCTTTCAGTGACATTATGAAAGGAACAGTGAAAACCATACTGGGTGTAATTGTATTGATGAAAGCGGTCGATATTATTTCGGCATCCATGGCACCGCTGGCCGCAGCATTTACCAAAATGTTTGCAATACAGGGAGACCTGGGGAAAAGTGCTCCGGGGATGAATGAATTTATTGTCCAATATGGATCTCTCATTGGTCTGGTGATGGTTCTGGCGTTTATTTTAAACTGTCTGACGGCAAGATTTACAAGGTTTAAGAGCATTTTTCTGACAGGACATATTTTTTTCTGGATCGCTTTTATCAGTGTGGCGGTAGGTGTGGAAGCACAGCTGAAAGGAACGGTGCTGATCGTCATGGCAACGCTGGCCACTACCGTTTATATTGTGGCGACTCCCTGGCTGATCCGTCCTTTTGTAAAACAGGTGACAGGAGATGATACTTTTACGATCGGCCATTCCTGTGTAGGGTTAAGCATCCTTGCCGCATACATTGGGAAACTGTTTGGGAATAAAGAAAAGTCCACGGAAGATATCAAGGTGCCGGAGTCCCTGGATTTTTTGAGGGAAACAACCATCACAACAGGGATCGTCATGTTTTTAATCTATACGGTGGTGGGCATCATCATCGGTCCTGCGGGAAGGGAAGCGGCTTTTGGGGCAGGAAACGGCGCTGCGGCCAGCGGTATTGTATTCGGTTTGATGCAGGGACTTACATTTGGTGCAGGACTTACGGTGCTTCTCACCGGGGTGCGGCTTATGCTTGGAGAACTGATCCCCGCATTTCGGGGCATTGCACAAAAATTGGTTCCCGATGCAATTCCGGCTTTGGACTGCCCGATGATATTTCCGTTTGCGCCGAATGCAACACTCATTGGGTTTGTGGTATCCATGATCGCTTCTATTGCAGCCATTGTGCTGATGGGGGCCAGCGGAATATTTTCCGTAGCTGTTATACCGCTGACAGTAGCCTGTTTCTTTGATGTGGGTCCTGCCATCGTCTTTGCAAATGCTACAGGAGGAAGAAGAGGAGCCGTTCTGGCATCGATCGTCTGCGGATTTTTACTTATTATCCTGGAAGCGGGATCTATCATGATTCTGGCACATACGGTTCCGGATTTTGTACAGGCATTCGGAGGAAATGATTTTTCAATACTAGCTTTGCTTTTGAGAGGTATCACAAAGATTTTTGGACTTTAAAAGGGGTATTATTATGAAATTGGGAGTGCATTTATCAACTTTTATGAAACAGTGGCAGGAACCGCCGGGTCCATGGATCAGAAGAGCGGCACAGCTTGGATATGACGGTGTAGAAATCCCCCTGCCTGATCCTTTTGAGGTAAAAAAGGAAGAGGTTCAAAAAGCTCTGAATGCTTCGGGGATCTTGTGTACATGCGGTACCGGGCTGAATGTATCTGCGGATATATCCTCAACAGATCCCGATGTGAGAAAAAATGGCATCACGCATATAAAAAGATGTCTGGAATTGTGCTCGGAATTTGGCAGTGACACACTGTCAGGAGTGCTGAATGCGGCATGGGGAATGACGGCAGACAGGGAATGTATGAAAGACCGGATAAAGTATTCAAAAGAATTGTTATATAAACTGGGAGATTATGCAGAAAAAATGGGGGTGGTTATGGCCCTGGAGATTCTGAACCGTTACGAAGGATCTATGTTTAACACTGTTTTGGAAGGGAAAGAATTTGTGAATGATATAGGGCATCAGAATGTAAAACTGCACTTCGATACCTATCATGCACATATAGAAGAAGCAGACATGGAACAGGCTTTAAGAGACGGAGCAGGGCATATCCGCCATGTACATATGGGAGACAATCAGAGATCCTATCCCGGCAGCGGGCAGATTGATTTTTTACAGGTGTGCCGGGTACTGGATGAGACAGGATATGACAGATGGCTTACTCTGGAATGTTTTGTGGCACCGGGAGGAGAAGTGGCATCGGGAACTTACACATGGAGGAATACAGATACAGACGGAATCCAGACTGCCAAAAAAGGTCTGTCATTTATGAGGGAGATATTAAAGGAGATAAGATAAATGAAGGATATAGTGACAACAACGGAGGTACGGGAACTGTTGATCTCGCTGGCTGATTTTTATGAAGAGAAAAAGGAAGAGTTATCTTCCTATGATGCTGTAATCGGAGACGGGGATCATGGGATGACTCTTGCGAGAGGATTCGCAGCCGGAAAAGAGGCGATAGAAAACATTGCTGCCGAAGATGCCGGTATATATTTTAAAATGTTTGGACGAAATCTCATGGGAGCTATGGGAGGAGCTATCGGACCTTTATTCGGGAGTATTTTTACGGAGCTTGGGAAAACATGCATGGGGAAAAAAGAAATTGGGCTGAAAGAGTTTACAGATGGATTTGAACAGGCGCTCTTAAAAATCATGGATCTTGGAGGGGCTGTGCCGGGAGACAAAACAATGGTGGATGCTCTGGAGCCGGCTGCTGCGGAATTGAAGAAATCGAAAGAAGAAGGGGTCAGTCTTTTAGAGGGAATGAAGAACGCAGTGACGGCGGCCAAGAGGGGCATGAAGGAGACTGTTTCCATGGAAGCAAAGAGAGGGAGATCCCAGTATCTGAGGGAAAAGTCTGTGGGTCATCAGGATGCCGGAGCTACGTCAACGTATTTTTTGTTTAATAAGATTTCTGATTTTATATCTGGAGGAAATTTATGAAAAAATTTATCAACGATGTGTCTTCTATTGTGGATGATACGATAGAAGGATTTATAAGTATATACGGGGATATTGTAAAGAAGGTACCGGACAGCCGGGTGATTGCACGAAAAAATATAAAACAGCAGAGAAAAACGGGAATCGTGATCGGCAATGGAGCCGGACATGAGCCAGCCTGCATCGGATTTGTCGGTGAAGGAATGCTGGATGGAAATGCATATGGGGATATTTTTTCTGCCCCCGGACCAATGCATCTTCTGTCAGCTATAAAAGAGGCGGACACAGGCAGCGGAGTGCTTGTGCTTATCTCTAATCATGCCGGAGACGTGATGAATTCAGAGATGGCCGTGGATATGGCAAAGGAAGACGGAATTGCAGTGGACAGTGTTCTTTTATATGACGATATTTTATCGGCTCCGGCTTCACAGTTCAGACAGAGACGGGGTACTGCAGGAACTGTTTTTACATACAAGATTGCAGGCGCCTGTGCTGAAGAAGGGAAAGGACTTTTGGAAGTAAAAGAAATAGCTGAGAGAACAAGGGACCGGACAAGGACGATAACAGCAGCTCTCTCTCCGGGTATCTCACCTCTGAGTAAAGAGCCTATGTTCCAGATCGGGGAAGATGAAATACAGATGGGGATCGGAGTGCACGGAGAAGCTGCGGCCTGTGTGATGAAATATGAATCTGCCCAAAAGACGGCTGTATTTATGACGGAAAAGATACTGGAGGACATGGAGTGGAGCGAAGGAGAACGGATGGCAGTGTTTGTCAACGGATGCGGGAGGACTACCTATATGGAATTAATGATTTTTTATAACGAAGTCAGAAAATTTTTAAAATCAAAAGGGATTAAACTTCTGCGGCCATTGACAGGAAACTTTGTGACCACACAGGAAATGGCTGGGATTGCCCTTTCTGTCTGCCGAATGGATCCAGAGATGGAAACATATTGGAACCGGAAAACGGACACAGCAGCGTTTCCGTGGTAAGGAGGAAAAATGAAGGTAGGGTTAATCAGCATTGGGTACGGAAACTTTGAATGTGGGATTGCCGGAGAACGCATGGAGGAGACAGATGCATTTATAACACAACACGGCTATGAGGTTACGTCTTTTCATAAAGTGCTGACAGATAAGAGTGAGATTAAAAATGCTGTGAGTAAACTGGAAAATGAGCATGCAGACTGTTTGATCCTGCAGTGCGGAACGTTCTGCGGAGGGGAAGAAATCCTTGCTTTAGCAGCCAAAATACAAAGACTTCCGGTTGTTCTCTGGGGATTTCCTGAACCGGAGGCTGGAAAATATGAAAAAATTGCAGTTAATTCTATGACGGCTTTCTTAATGGCATCAGGAATTTTTCAAAAAATGGGAGTGAGATTTGAATTTATGTTCGGTTGCCTTCCAAACGTGTCTTCTCTGCTGTTAAACCATCTGAAAGCCCTGAACGTCTGCTTAATACTAAAACAGAGCAAATTTATGACCATTGGAGGAAGAGCACCAGGCTTTTATTTTTCATCCGCAGACGAACTGAAATTTCAGAAAACATTTGGGACTCAGATATGCCGAAGTTCTGTGGAAGATCTTGTGAAGCGCTGCAAATCATGGGACAGTCAAAAGACCTTGGAAGCAGCTGAAAAGATAGTAAACAGATACGGCAGCTGCCGGCTTGACAGGCAGCAGATTGACAAAGCTGCCAGGATGTATCTTTCTCTTAAGGAAATCAAAAAAGAAACGGGAACCGGCGCATTTGCCGTAAGATGCTGGCCGGAAATGCAGGACTTCTATGATTTTGCTCCATGTGCAGTTCTTGGAATGCTTGGAGATGAGGGGATTATATGCTCGTGTGAGGGAGATATTCCAGGGCTTATGACTATGTACATAGGGCATCTTTTGTCGGGCAGCAGCGTGTTTTTTGCGGATCTGGTCAATTACAATGAAAATGGAAATTTAAAATTCTGGCATTGCGGTTGTGCACCGGTTTCGCTGGCAGAAGATCCTGAAAAGACACAGATTTCTATTCAGCCGACATTGGCGAGAGAAGTTGGTGCCGCTTCATCGTTTGGACTGAAACACGGGGATGTTACGGTGTGTCAGTTAAAAGAGACGGACAGAGGATATCTGTTTTGGAGAGCTGCCGGAACATCAGAGGAAAAGGACCGGATGGTCAGCGGAAACCAGATGGATGTAAGAATGAAAGGTTCATGGGAAAACATCCTTAACTCGCTTGTCTGCCATGGGATCGGACAGCATTTTACTCTGGTCTATGGAGACATAAAAGAAGAATTAAATATACTGCTTCGGTGGCTGTTTGTGGATTGTGTAAATGTATGACATTTTGACCAGTTTTCCGGCTTGCTGTCTCAGAGATGTAAGATTTTCTAACTTTCAGCAAAGTCTCTCCGGCGGCCCGTTCGGAACTCGCTGACGCTCAGACAGCCTCACTGTGCGATGCACACCGCCTCCGAGACTTTGCTGAAAGAAGAAAAACTAACATCTCTTCGAATGCAAGGCCTCCAAAATGGTCAAAATGGACGTAATATCTGCTGGAGCAGGCTGCTTAGAAATCAAAGGTGCCACCTGTGATAGTTTTTCTCTATTGTCGGAATGAGGCCTGTTAAGAGCCGACTGGAGATAATGGAGAAAAACTCATACCCCATAGGACACACCGCATTTCATACCCTTCGGGTGAACGTGTTTCGCGCGATAAAGTATAGGAGGAAATATGGCTGAATTTTTATACGGAGGCGGATACTACCCTCTGCTTGAGAAAAAAGAAAATTGGGAAAGGGATCTGGATTCCATGAGGAAGGCGGGAATTAACATTGTAAGGACAGCCGAACTTTTTAATACATGGGACCGGATTGAACCAAGAGAAAGGGAATTTAATTTTGACTTTTTGGACGAATTCTTTGATCTGTGCGGCAGAATGGAGATGAAAATCCTGCTTGGAACGGGAACTTGTTCGCCGCCTTTGTGGTTTCGGAGAAAATACCCTGAATCAGTAATCATAAACAGCAAAAAGATACCATATGCAGCGCATGCATCCTACTCATGGACGTGTATTGATCATCCGGGATACCGCAGTGAGGCTGAGAGATACATCAGGACGCTGACAGAAAGGTATCAGGGGCACAGGGCTCTTTATGCCTACCAGCTTCACAATGAGGTCGGATTTCCATTTATGTCAGACGGTCAGGACAGAGTGGATATTTACTGTTATTGTAAACATTCCATTCAGCATTTCCGGGAGTGGCTGAAAAAGAAGTACAAGGATATTTCTGCACTGAATCGGGCGTGGACGTGGAGTGCAACCAATACCGTCTGCGGGTCTTTTGAAGAATGTGAGCCTCCGGAGGCAAAGCCGGAAGTGTGGAGTTCTGTGACACGTTGGATGGATTGGAGATTGTTCTGGATGGATAATTTTACAGAGTTTATCCGCTGGCAGGACCGGATTATCAAAGAGACTGACCGCAGGCATCCGACCACAACCAATATTTTTTATCATAAAAGTCAGGATCCGTTTGGAGTGATGATGGGACTGGATCAGTTTGAAATGGCAAAGGCTGCTGATCTTGTCGGCTATGATCTGTATCCGGGGAGCGGAGATAAATTGAGGGAGCGGCCTGAATTTTCTTCCATGTTTCTGGATCACGGAAGAAGTATTACAAGGCCTTTAAAAAAACCTCTGTGGATCCATGAACTGGAGAGCGGACCGATCAACGGATGGATGTTAGGCCCACATACCAATACACAGAGGGAAGAAATCCTGAGAAACGGGTTTGAGTGCATTGGGCATGACGCAAAGTTTCTGCTGTATCAGGGATGGAAAGAATGGGAGTTCCAGCCGCTTCACTGGGGCGGCATTGTGGAATTGGACGGAGAGGAAGGCTGCCGGTATGAGGCAGCAAAAGAAATTGGAGGTTTTCTGAAAGAGAACGAAAAGTTTCTGATGGAGGCGCAGGTGCCGAAAGGACAGGCGGCGCTTCTTGTGTCAAAAGAAAATGCTGTTATTTTAAATGGTGTAAATCAGGAGTCGTTTTTGGCAAAAGCCTTGGCAGGAGCTTATAAAGCATTTTATGAGCTTGGATATCAGGTGGATTTTGTCACGCCCGAACATCTGGAGAGCGGATATGCCAAGGACTATCCGGTGATTGCAATGCCGTTCCTCACTTATATAACAGGTCAGACGGCTGGATACTTAAAGACCTATGTGGAAGAAGGCGGCATATTGATCGGAACAGCCAGGTGCGGCATGACGGGGACCCATGGGTGGTACAATCAATGTGTTCCGCCTTTTGAACTTCGGGAAGTGTTTGGAGTACGGGTTTTGGAAACAGAGGCGGGATCAGACCCTGAGCTTACGATGGACGGACAAAATTATAAGGGTTACTGGCATAAAGAAAAGCTTTTGCTGTCTGAGGGCACAGAGGTGACAGCCGGATTTTTTGATGATACACCGGCAGTCACACGGAAGAAAAATAAAAAAGGAACGGCTGTATATGTTGCCACCCAGGCCGATGCAGGATACAGCGCCAGGGGTAATCAACTGTATAAAGAGCTGCTGCGAAGAGAATTACATGGGATTGCCCCGGACATCTCCATTGCTTATACAAATAAGCGGCATAAAGAGCTGGACGGACATATTTTGAAAGCCGGGAAGAAAGGAATGGTCATCATTGCAAATTATGTGGAAAAAGACCGTGAAGCAGGATTTTTCATACGTGGAAAGAAACATGCCAGGGTATGGCTGAACAAAAATCCGGGAGTGATAAAAAGTATATACACGCGTACTGGAAAAGAGATTTTATTTACGGAAGGCGCAGGCGGATATTATTTTTCTTATGAATTTACAAAAGGGCAGCCTGAGATCTTCCATCTTGTATATGAATCATGAGGAAAGGAAGATTCAGGGAGTTTATGTCTTTTGTTGCGGAAGATAAGAAAATTGTAGTACACTTATGTAAATGAAATATTCAGTCAAAAGAAGTGGAGAGAGGGAGCGGAATGATTTTTCTGACGCCGAGACAGGCAGAAATCCTTCAGTATTTAACGAAAACGGGGGAATATGCCAGATGGAAGGAACTGGCTTTGAAATTCCGGGTCAGTGAACGGTCTATCCGGAATGACAGTGTCTGTATCAGGGATTACTGCCGGGAGAAAGGATATCTGTTTGAAAGAAATTCAAAGAAAGGAATCCGCATCGTGGCCAGAGTGGATGAGGCGGATCAGATTTCCGGAGAGGCTGTGCTTTCACGGGAAGAGAGGATCTATACTATTTTGTTTGAATTGTTCTGGCAGCCGGGCTTTGTTACAATTGAGCAGCTGGCATCAAAGCTTGAGGTGAGTAAAAATACGGCGGTCAGTGACATTGCAGGTTTGGAGGAGATGCTGAAAAGATATTCTTTTGAGCTGTACCGGAAGCCTAATAAAGGGATAAAGCTTTTGGGAGAAGAGCATGATATCAGGAATGGTTTCTGGCACGTTTACTATGAAATTAATCAGTCACCGAGAAAAGAATGGTATCTGAAACCGCTGAGAAGGATCGGGGAAGAATATCAGGTCAGGAGGATACTTTGTCTGGCGGAGTCTTCTATGGGCATTACATATTCGGATGTTTCTCGGGAAGAGGCAGAGATCTGCCTTGCTTTCTGTCTGAAAAGAATCAGCCTTGGTTTCTGCATAGAGGGTGGAGACTTTCAGCAAGAAGGACCTGAGGAGAGGATCCTTAAGATGCTGTTTCCGGACCGGATGCAGATCGGAACACCGGATCTTTTTTATATGGGCAAGATTTTAAAAAGCGGGAAACTCTTGATGGATATTAACCATAATGATTTTGAAAATGTGGAGTTGGAATACCGGCTTTTTGCAGTTACCATTATACAGGAATGCGAAAATGAACTGAAGGTCCCGCTGTCCAAAGACGAATTCTTAATGAAGGGGCTGGCTGTGCATCTGAAAATAGCTATGTACCGGCTGAGAAATCAGCTTGTGATAGATAACCCTCTGATGGTTGATATTCAGTATCGTATTCCGTTTATTTATGAGATGGTAAAAAAAATTATTATAAAAAATCAGAGGAATTATCAGATTGTATTTCCGGAGAGTGAAATTGCATATTTAGCTGCCTATATCGGGGCGGCGTTTGAGAAATCCATGCAGGGGGCATTTGTCCCGGAAGTCATTGTTATATGCGGCTGGGGAACTGGCACATCGTCACTTTTAAAAGCAAGACTTTCCCTGCAGTTTCCTGAGATAAAGATCAAAGCAGTCATCGGAAAAAATCAGCTGGATTTTTATGATCTGGAGCAGGTGGATCTGATCATATCCACAATTCCTCTGAAAGAGAAAAAGATCAAGTCGGTCATTGTCAATCCGCTGCTGGACTTGAAAGATATGCAGAAGATCAAGGATAATATTTATCAGATCTCTTATGAAAAAGAGTGCAGATATCTGATGAGAAGGCTGCAGGATAAAAAACAGGAAGAAAGAGAGACCCTTGCCGGTTTTATTGGACAGGACCTGCTTTTCTTTGAAGAGGCGGCAGGAAAGGGATGGAGACAGATTATTAAAAAAATGGGAAAGCATCTTGAGTGCAGAGGCTGTATATCTGAACAATATACAGAAGATGCCATAGCTTCTGTGGATGAATGGGGCCCCTACATGGTTTTTATTCCAGGAATTGCTTTCGTCCATGCAGGACCGGAACATGTCCGTATACCAGGCGCGGCACTTACTGTGCTGGACCAGGAAATTCCTTTTGGGGAAGAGGGGAATACTTATGTAAAGTGTATTGTTATGTTTGCTGTGGAAGACGAGGGAAACCGTCTGCTCACTGATCTGGTATCTATTCTGGAGCGGGGAGACAATGTCAGAAAATTACTGGAAGCAGAGGCTGCAGATGATCTGCAGATGATTTACTAGGCAGGAAGCCCATGACCCGGGTTTCCTGCACTTTTTAATTTCTTTGTTATTTAGTTGACAAATTATCTGAATATAATACAATAGTAGGGAGAAAAAACAAAGGAAGATAAAAAAATGCGAGTGATTTCAGGAAAAGCCAGGAGTTTAAGGCTTAAAACAGTGGAAGGAATGGACACGAGACCGACGCAGGACCGCATTAAGGAAACGCTGTTTAATATGATCCAGCATGAAATTGCGGGAGCAGAGTTTCTGGACCTGTTCGCAGGCAGCGGAGCCATCGGAATCGAGGCTCTGAGCAGGGGATGTAAGCATGCTGTATTTGTGGAAAAAAACAAAAAAGCGGCTGCCTGTATTCGGGACAATCTGATACATACAAAACTTATAAACGACGCTCAGGTCCTGGAGACAGATGTCATAAGTGCATTGAGGAAGCTTGGATCAGAGAGCAGGAAGTTTGACTATATTTTTATGGACCCTCCTTATAACAAAGGAATGGAGAGAGCAGTGCTTGCCGAACTGGATCATTTGGATCTTTTAAAGGAGAACACCCTGGTCATTGCGGAATCCAGCTTACAGACAGAGATTCAGGATGAGTTGTTTGAGCATCTGAAGGTTCTGAAGATAAAGGAGTATAAAACCAACAAGCATACTTTTTTGCAGAAAGTGCAGGAGGGCTGAGAAATGAGCATTGCAGTGTATCCGGGAAGCTTTGACCCGGTAACTTATGGGCATTTGGATATTATTAAACGTTCTATCAGAGTTTTTGATAAACTGGTTATAGGGATTTTGCTGAACAGTGAAAAAAATCCTTTATTTTCAATGGAAGAAAGAGTGGAATTTCTCACGGAAGCCACAAAGGATATGGAGAATGTTGAAGTGAAATCTTTTTCCGGCCTGCTGGTGGACTTTGCACGTGAAAATAACGCGGATATTACGGTCCGCGGGCTCCGCGCTGTTACGGATTTCGAGTATGAACTGCAGATAGCCCAGATCAATAATAAGCTGGACTCCAATCTGGATACGATGTTTTTTACCACCAGTACGGAATACGCATACTTAAGCTCTACGATCGTGAGGGAGATCGCATCCTACCACGGAGATGTCAGTGAACTGGTGCCTCCGTATGTGGAACAGAAGCTGAAGCAAAAATTTAGAGAAAGAATAGAGGGAGAAGCATGAGTGAGAAATATTTGCATGAAATGATCGATGATATTGAAATTTTGATCGATGAGGCCAAGCCGGCAAGATTTAATCCGGGGAAGGTTGTCATCGACAGGGATGTGCTGATCACTGTCATTGAGGAATTGAGAAAACAGATTCCGGGAGAGGTTGAGCGCAGCCATAAGGTTATGATGAACAAAGACGCTATCCTGGAAGATGCCAGGATCAAGGCCCAGAATATCGTAGACCAGGCGGCCAGAGAAGCCGGAGAGCTGATCGATGAGAATGAGATCGTAGAGATGGCAAAAATGCGTGCAAAGGAGATGGAAGAAGCTGCTTTAAACCACGCAAATGATGTCATTCACAATGCCAATGAAGAGGCTGAACAGGTAAGATACGGCGCACTGCAGTACACATGCGATATTATGGAAGATGTCCAGGACTACATAACAAAAGTAAAAGAGGGTCAGCGAAGCCTTTTTGATCAGCTTTTATCAACCTTGGACAGTGATATAGAGTCAATCAGCACCAACTATGAGGAAATCCGGCAGCAGCTTGACGGGGCTTCCCGGACGAAGGTGAGAACAGCCGAAGATTTCGTTTCACAGGAAGAGGAATAGCATGCCGCTGCTTATGCATGCAAAGATCATCTTAAATATAAAATAGCTTTTCATAGACAGCTGTGATTTTTGGCAGACGCTCTTGACCTGTGCCAGGCTGCACAGGCCGCCGAAAGAGCTGACGGCAAGGATTGCGGCTGCTTTTTGTCTGAAGCCCAGGGACAGAAAACTCACATGGGAGATCCCTGTTGTGATCTCGAGCATTCCGATGACCGGTGCCGTGATATAGGAGGGCAGTATGCCGCTTTGAAGAAGAGAAGATACGATGGAAAATACCATGATAAAAATACCGATGGTAAAAATCGTCTTCAAACTGTCAAAAACAATCTCGTCAAAGGATTTGATCGCCGCAGTCCTCGGGTGTTCCTGATGCACGTGTAAAAATCCTGTGCCTCTGAATTTCCATAAGATGAAGATAAAGTACAGGAGATTGGGCATATAAAGACAGAAAAAATAAAGGGGTACACTAAGGGTCCCTTTTAAGATCAGGGTCAGCGTAAAGCCGATGGAAAACATCGGGCTTACATTGTTGCAGAGCACAAGAAGGGATTCCCCTTCTTTTTTTGTATAGGAACCTGAAAGCACCAGATCGCTGATGATCTTGCCGCCCAGAGGATAGCCGCACAGGAAGCCCATAAGGATTGTATATGCCAGATCCTTGTTCAGCCATGGAAATAGTTTAAACAGAGGATAAAACAGATAGGAAATATAGTGGACCGTCTGGTATTTCATCATAAGGTTTGTCAGAAGAAAAAACGGCAGGAGCGTGGGCACGATGGTTCCGGACCAGAGAAGCAGGCCGTTTTTGGCGCCTGCTACGCACTGTTCCGGAAATAAAAATAGAAGGAACGCAGTTAAAATCAAACAAAACTGATAAAAGTATTTACCCATAGAAAAACCCCCTGTCCTCTTAAGCCTATGAGGCGGACGGTTATATTATGATTTGTTCTTCTTTTACCTGGGTCTTAAACTTTGACCGGAGCATCATTTGATAGAGGGCATCTGCTTTTTGTTCTGTCTGAAGCATCTGTAACTGGACCTTGGTAAGCGGGTCGTCAAGCGGTCTTAAATGCCGGACCATCGGCCAGGTTTTTTTCTTTTTTATTTCCCGGATCAGAGAGGAAGCCTCTTTTTTAAAGCCGAGGATCTGAAAATACAGGGGCTGTTCTGAGCGGGTATAGCTGTCCTTCATCTCCTGCTTCATGCCGAGGAGGATGTGCAGGAGTCCCCGGCTGATACGGCTCCAGGTCAGGCTTTTATTTTTGACGGCTTCGATCTGACAGGAAAATGGCCGGCCCGGAACGGCCATACGGATCAGGCGGTCACTCAGATCCTTTGAAATGTCCCAATAGTCCTCAAAGGAATCTTCCATGCAGAGTTTATAAGACAGCAAATCAGAAAAATCATCAAGCAGGATGGGAAAACAGCGCCGGTAATCTTCCCGCAGAATCGGGTGCAGATTTTTCGGAATGCTCTCCAGACACTTGCTAAGGCCGTCAAAAACAGCCAGCTGTGACCGAATGGCGGAGGCAGAACTGATGCTGCCCGTCAGATCAAGACTCCGGTGGCTGCTCTGTTTCCTCGGGATACAGAACGGATGGATGCTGCTGTTTCTGCGTTTCAGCGCCATCAAATATTCGAGTCCCAGAAGGTTGTTTGGCTCTCTTAGGATATCGGCGTCACTCTTGGAACAGCCAAGTGAGAGAAACGCTTTTTCTCTCGCTTTAGGATAGGAAATGCCGGTCTTTAAATATAACTTAATCTGTTCCGTGAGGTCATCCTCTCTGTCCGACAGAAAGCTTCCGAGGGAGATCAGACGGCTCAGAGAACCGCATTCGCTCCCAAAAGAGAGAATGTCGATCACACCGAGACCTTCCAGGAGGGAGACACTGCCGTCTGCAAAATACGGGGCGCTGCCGGAGGAAAACCAGAGCGGCAGTTCCAGCACCAGGTCAGCTCCGTTCATGAGGGCCATTCTGGCTCTTGTTTTTTTTTCGATGACGGCCGGGCCGCCGCGCTGTACATAATTTCCGCTCATCAGTGCAATGATATAATCAGCCCCTAAAATGCGCTTTGTCTCTTCGATATGATAAAGATGTCCGTTGTGAAACGGGTTATACTCACAGATAATTGCCGCAGTTTTCATTGCTGCTCTCCTTTCTTTTGTGAAATCATTATAACAAAGAACTTAAAAAAGGTAAAATTGCACAAAAAAGAGGAAATAAAAGGCTGAAACTTGCTATTAAAAATAAAAGATAGTAAAATGAAAACATTATGAGATGAGATGTACTAGGAAAAGTACAACAAGGCATATTGTATACAACAAACGAATATTGTATAATTTCCATGAGAAGAATTCATCTTTGTAGAAAGTTGGAAGGAGCAACGTAATGAGTTTTATTGATGTGATTAAAGAACGAGCTAAAAGTGAGAAAAAAAAGATTGTTTTGCCTGAGACCGGAGATCCCCGTACTCTTGAGGCTGCAGACACAGTGCTGAGAGAAGGGATCGCCGACATTATTCTTGTGGGAAACGAGGAGGAAATTTTAAGCCGCGCAGAGGGACTGGATCTTTCCAAGGCCTGTTTTGTAGATCCTAACAACTGCGAAAGACTCAATACATACATTGAATCTTTGTGCGAAGCCAGAAAGAGCAAGGGACTGCTCCCGGAGGATGCAAAAGAAATCCTGCTTTCTAATCCGCTGTTTTTCGGAGCGACTATGGTGCGTGCCGGAGATGCGGACGGCATGGTTGCGGGGGCAGTGAATTCATCCGCCAACGTTCTGCGGTCTGCCCTTCAGGTTGTCAAGACGGCTCCGGGGACAAGGATCGTTTCTGCCTTCTTCCTGATGGTAGTGCCGGATTGTGAACTCGGCGCCAACGGTACTTTTGTATTTGCAGACTGCGGACTGAATCAGAATCCCAATTCAGAACAGCTGGCAGCCATTGCCGGAAGTTCTGCGCAGACATTTAAACAGCTGGTGGGAGAAGAACCAAGGGTTGCAATGCTTTCCCATTCCACAGTGGGAAGCGCAAAACACGACGATGTGACAAAGGTTGTGGAAGCAACGGCGATCGCAAAAAGAGATTATCCGGACACACTGATCTGCGGAGAACTGCAGCTGGATGCGGCGATCGTTCCTGAGGTGGCGGCATCGAAGGCACCCAGAAGTGAAGTGGCAGGAAAAGCCAATGTACTCGTCTTCCCGGATCTGGATGCAGGAAATATCGGATACAAATTAGTCCAGAGACTGGCAAAAGCGGAAGCCTACGGCCCGGTTACCCAGGGGATTGCAAAGCCGGTCAATGACTTGTCCCGCGGATGCAAGGCGGAAGATATCGTCGGAGTTGTGGCAATCACGGCAGTGCAGGCACAGCTTACGGAGAATAATTAGAGGTTAAAAGATTAGAATATATAGGAGAATGAAGATGAAAGTTTTAGTTATTAATTGCGGAAGTTCCTCCCTCAAATACCAGCTGATCGATTCGGACACAGAAGATGTACTGGCAAAAGGTCTCTGTGAGAGGATCGGGATCGACGGAGCCCTGACCCATGAGCCTGCCGGAAAAGACAAGATCAAGACCACTCCTGCCATGCCGGACCACAAGACGGCCATCGGCATTGTGCTTGAACAGCTGACAGACAAAGAAAACGGCGTGATCACATCTTTAGACGAAATCAGTGCCGTGGGACACAGAGTCGTACACGGAGGAGAGAAGTTCACAAAATCCTGCATTATCACAGAGGATGTGTTAAAAGAGATCGAGGCGTGCAACGTATTCGCACCGCTCCATAACCCTGCGGCTCTGATCGGAATTGAGGCCTGCAGGGAACTCATGAAGGACAAACCTATGGCTGCTGTATTTGATACCGCATTCCATCAGACGATGCCGGAAAAGGCATTTCTCTATGGAATCCCGAGAAAGTATTACGATGAAGACGGAATCCGCCGCTATGGATTCCACGGGACTTCCCATCAGTTTGTCTCCCGTGAGGCTGCCAAGATGCTTGGAAAAGACATCAAAGATATCAATATTATTGTGTGCCATTTAGGAAACGGTGCCAGCGTCACAGCAGTCAAAGGCGGAGAGTCTGTGGATACTTCGATGGGACTGACACCGCTGGAGGGCCTGATCATGGGTACCCGTTCCGGAGACCTGGACCCGGCGATTCTTGAGTTCATCGCGAACAAAGAAAATAAAACCGTGTCTGAAGTAGTCAATATCTTAAACAAAGAATCCGGAGTGCTCGGACTGTCCGGCGGTATTTCTTCCGATTTCAGAGATGTCAAAGCCGCAAGGGCAGAGGGCAACAAAGCGGCTGCGGCTGCGATGGACGCTTATGTATACCGTGTAGCGAAATATATCGGAGCCTACACTGTGGCTATGAACGGGGTGGATGCCATCGCTTTCACTGCGGGACTGGGAGAAAATGACGACGCCACGAGAGCAGCGATTGGAGAATATTTGGATTGTATCGGTGCAAAGATCGATGCTGAAAAGAACGATGTGCACGGAAAAGCAGCGGTCATTTCAACGGATGATTCCAGAGTCAAAGTGCTCTGCATTCCGACCAACGAGGAAGTGATGATCGCAAGGGATACGGTAGCCCTTGTAAAATAAAATTACTTGACAAACAAATATCGCGTTTGTATAATAGACAAGTATGAAATTTTAGGAGATAGTATGCTGATTCAGTTATCAAAATTGTTATCAATGCCGGATCATGAAGAGACGGTGGAATGTTCCCTGGATATGGAGAAGCTTGTCCTCAGAAGAGAAAGTTATCCGATCCTGGAGAAGCCTTCTTTTCCGGTCATTTTAAAAAATGAAGGGAAGAGGACGGTTTCGGTCTCATTTCAGACAAGCATCACAGTCGGGATGCCCTGCGGCCGGTGTCTCACCGAGGTTCCGGAAAAGATCAGGCTCAGTGTCTTACGGACATTGGATTTTGATGACATAGAAGAAACTTGTAAGGATCAAGTATCTTTCGTAGATGGAAGCAGCCTCAATGTGGATAAGCTTATTCTTGAAGAAGTGATTCCCCTGCTGCCAACAAAGGTGTTATGCAGTGAAGACTGCAGAGGACTTTGTCCAGTGTGCGGAACGAATCTGAACAAGGAAGAGTGTGGCTGTGACCGGGCGGTTAAAGATCCACGGATGGCAGCTATCCAGGATATTTTTAAGAATTTTAAGGAGGTGTAATACCAATGTCAATCTGTCCAAAGAATAAATCTTCAAAAGCGAGAAGAGATAAACGTAGAGCAAACTGGAAAATGACTGCACCAGCTTTAGTAAAGTGCAGCAAGTGCGGTGAATTAATGATGCCTCACAGAGTGTGCAAAGCCTGCGGATCTTATAATAAAAGAGAAATCGTAAATGCTCAGTAAGAGTTGACAACAGCAGCATATGTTGTCATGAATTGCCATGCGTTTAGACTTTATGAGTTTAAGCGGATGGCATTTCTTTTCATCTGGTGATTTTGTATCAAGGAGGTTGCAAATGGAAAAGATAGTTAAAGTAGCGCTGGATGCCATGGGAGGGGACAATGCTCCCGGAGAGATCGTAAAAGGCGCGGTGGATGCGGTCAACGAGAACAGCAATATTAAAGTTTACCTTGTAGGAAAATCCCCGAGGATCCACGAGGAATTAAAGAAATACCGCTATAAGAGCGAGCAGATCGAAGTGATCAATGCAGAAGAAGAAATTTCTTGTGATGAATCACCGGTAGAGGCGATTCGTAAGAAGAAAGATTCTTCCATGGTAGTCGGGATGAAGATGGTAAAAGACCAGACTGCAGATGCATTTGTATCGGCCGGAAGTTCAGGGGCGATCCTCGTGGGAGGACAGTTCGTGGTGGGCAGGATCAAAGGGGTGAAGCGTGCTCCTCTGGCCGCTTTGATGCCGACTACAAAAGGTGTTTCCCTGATCATTGACAGCGGAGCCAATATGGATGCAAAACCGGAATACCTTCTGGAATTTGCGAAGATGGGTTCTATTTATATGGAAGATGTGGTAGGCATTAAAAATCCGAAAGTTGCCATCGTAAATGTAGGTGTGGAAGAGGCAAAGGGAAATGCGCTTGTCAAAGATACATTTCCTCTTTTGAAGGAATGTGAGGAGATCAACTTTACCGGAAGCATCGAGGCCAGGGAAATTCATTCCGGTCAGGCAGATGTGGTTGTCTGCGATGCCTTTGTGGGAAATGTGATCCTGAAGTTATCAGAAGGCCTGTCCTCAACGCTGATGTCAATCGTAAAAGACGGCATGATGCAGAGTATGAGAGGAAAGATCGGAGGCCTGCTCGTGAAGCCGTCACTGAAAAAGACCCTGAAACGCTTTGACGCGTCGGAGCACGGCGGAGCTCCTCTTCTCGGTCTGAACGGCCTGGTCGTGAAGATGCACGGAAGTTCCAAGGCAAAAGAGACGAAGAACGCGATCATCCAGTGTATTGCTTTTTCAGAGGCCAAAATCAATGAAAAGATCAAAGAACAGATTGTAAAGGAAAAATAAAAGGTATGAATCAATCAAATCAGGAAGATTTTCAGAAAAAAATCAAGATTCGTTTTCATGACAAGAAATTGCTGACAACTGCACTGACCCACAGTTCCTATGCAAATGAGCGGAAACTTTCCCGGGGGAAAGACAATGAACGGCTGGAGTTTTTGGGAGACGCAGTGCTGGAACTGATCATGAGTGACTATTTGTTTCACACATACAAAGACGAACCGGAGGGAAAACTGACCAAAATGAGAGCCAGCCTTGTCTGCGAGCCTACTCTGGCATTCTGTGCCAAGGATCTCTCTCTGGGCGATTATCTGCTGCTGAGCAAAGGGGAAGACCTGACCGGAGGAAGGGAGAGAGATTCCATTTTATCGGATGCGTTTGAGGCAGTGATCGGAGCCGTATATCTGGATCAGGGATTCGAGGAAGCCAGAAAGTTTGTGGAAACATATCTGCTCCAGGATGTAGATGAAAAAGTATTGTTTTATGACGCCAAGACTTCGCTTCAGGAACTTGTACAGAGTTTTTCCAAGCAGCCGCTTACTTATGAACTGATAAAGGAAGACGGGCCGGACCACCAGAAGACTTTCACGGTGGAGGCCAGGCTCGGGGAAAAAGTCATTGGGACAGGAACCGGAAGAAGCAAGAAAAGTGCGGAGCAGACGGCAGCCTATGAGGCAATGAAGCATAAGGACGGGATATTGAGGTAGCTATGTATCTGAAAAGCATTGAAGTGAATGGATTTAAATCCTTCGCCAACAAAATGATTTTTAAATTTGACAGCGGCATTACGGGAATCGTTGGTCCCAACGGAAGCGGAAAGAGCAATGTGGCGGATGCGGTCCGGTGGGTGCTCGGAGAACAGAGCGCAAAACAGCTCCGGGGCGCCAAGATGGAAGACGTGATTTTTTCCGGCACGGAGATGAGAAAGCCGATGGGTTCTGCTTACGTTGCCATCACTATGGACAACAGTGATCACAGCCTGCCGATCGGGTTTGAAGAGGTCACAGTGGCCAGGAGAGTCTACCGTTCCGGTGAAAGCGAATATCTGATGAACGGCAGTCCGTGCAGGCGAAAAGATATCGTGGAATTGTTTTTTGATACAGGAATAGGCAAAGAGGGCTATTCTATTATCGGACAGGGACAGATCGACCAGATTTTGAGCGGTAAGCCGGAGGACCGGAGAGAGCTGTTTGATGAGGCTGCCGGCATCGTAAAATATAAAAAGAATAAACTTGAGACAGAAAAATCTCTGGAGGCAGAACGGGAGAATTTAAACCGGGTAACGGATATTCTTACGGAACTGGAACGGCAGGTCGGCCCGCTGAAGACACAGTCTGAGAAGGCAAGGGAATATCTCTCATACAGGGACCGGCTGAAGGAATATGACACATCCATGTTCCTCATGGAAAACGGCCGGCTGTCCGATGAGATTGAGAGTCTGGATGAGAAGATCCGGATCGCCCAGGGAGAAGTGGATGACGCGGACAGGCGCCTGGAACAGACGAAAGCCGAATATGAGAAACAGGACCGGTATTTAAACGAGCTGAAACACGAGATCGAGACCGGGACGGAAGAGCTTTCTATAGCCAAAGTAGACAAAGAGAAACAGGAAGGCCAGATCAAGGTCTTAAAAGAACAGATGAACACGGAGCGGATGAGAGAGACGCATCTGTCGTCTGATATCCGCCGGCTTACCGGAGAAAAAGAGGACAAGCGCTCACAGCTTTCTGAACTTCAAAAAGAGGGCAGGGAGATCGAAGAGGCGGTTTTGAAAGCCCGGGAAGATACTGTGGAAAGAGAAAGCCAAGTCGCATTTCTCCAGAAGGATATTCAGGATACGGAGAAAGAACTTGAGAAGCTTCGCAGAAATCAGCAGAGTTTTGCCAACAATCAGATGAATCTCTCCAACAGGCTGCAGCATGTGGAGACTGTGAGAGAGCAGCTGGATGTGCGGATTCGCCATTTGATCTCGCAGGCAGAAAACTCCGGGCACCACAGGGCAGAGCAGGAGAAGAGAAAAGAACAGGAAGAATTTAAGAGGCTTGAGCTGGCGGAAGAAAAAAAACAGATCCTTAAGGAGTTGGAGACAGAGCAGGAGTTCTGCGGCAGACTGGGAAATGAGAGAAGATCCGTCCAGGAGGAGCTCACCCTGAAAAAGGAAGGCTTTCACAGGAGCCAGTCCAGTTATGAGACGTTAAGGAACATGGCGGAGCGCTATGAGGGATATGGATTCGGCATCAAGAGGGTGATGGAGCAGAAAGGGAGATATCCGGGCATCATCGGTGCCGTAGCAGATATCATGAAAGTCAGGAAAAAATATGAGCTTGCTGTGGAGACTGCCCTCGGAGGAGCCATTCAGAATGTAGTCACCGATACCCAGCAGACAGCAAAAGAAATGATCGAATTTCTGAAAAAAAACCGATATGGCAGGGTGACATTCCTTCCGCTCAGCGCAGTCAAACAGAGGGGCGGATTTCCAAGGCCTGAGGCAGTGCATGAGAAGGGAGTGATCGGCACCTGTGACTGTCTCGCAAGCTATGAAGACAGATTTTCAGAATTGTTCCAGTCACTTCTCGGCCGTGTACTCGTCGTGGAATCCATCGACGACGGGATACGGATCGCAGCAAAATACAAACACTCTTTCCGCATTGTAACGCTTGACGGGGATGCACTGAACCCCGGAGGTTCTATGTCCGGAGGTGCCTATAAGAATAAGAGCAATCTTCTCGGAAGAAACCGTGAAATAAAAGAACTTGAGCAAAAGCTGTTAAAGGACAGAGATGAAATTCTGCGTATCTCCAAAGTGCTTGAAGAAAAGACAGAGCAGTACGGGCAGGCGGAAGAGAAGATCAGCCGTTTAAAAGGCAGGATTCAGGAAAATACACTTCGGGAAAACACCGTGGTGATGACAATGAAATCCATTGACAAACAAATTCACGAGGAAGCAGAGAGGGAGCAGGAATACTTAGATCAGGCCCAAGCCCTGCGCCGGGAATACCGGTCCATGGATGGGGATGTGACATCTTTATCTGACAAAAAACAGGTGCTGGAGGAAGCAAATCAGACGGAAGAACAAAAGATTCACAGTCTTTCCAGACATCTGGAGGAAGCCAGACGCACGGCGGAAGAAAAGGCCAGGGAAGTTTCCGAGGCACATATGAAAGCCGGCCAGCTGAAGCAGCGCCAGGATTTCATCATGAGCAGCGGAGAACGGCTTCGCCTGGAGCTTTCAAAGATCGAAGAGGATCTTGAGGCACTTGGCAGGCAGACCGGTACTGTCGATTCGTCCATCGGAGACATTGAGCGGCAGATAGAAATATGCAGAGAGGCAGTTCATTCAAAGAGTCTCTGGATCGAAGAAGAAAAAAAGAATCTCTCTCATAAGCAGAAGAAGCTTTCAGAGACTGAGGAAAAGTATAAGGAAAGTCTGAAAGTCAGAGAAGAACTTATGCAGAGAGTCAACGGCTTCGACAAAGAAGTGCTGAGGCTTACATCTGCAAGGGAGAAGCTGGAGGAAAAACAGCAGGAACTTTTGGAATACATGTGGGAGAACTATGAACTTACATATCATCAGGCAAAGTCGGCGGCAGGTGAGGAGCCTCGGGAAAGCCTTACAGAATTAAAGAAGAAAATTGCTGAGATCAAGACACAGATCAGGGAACTGGGGCCGGTGAATGTCAACGCAATAGAGGACTACAGGGATGTTTTGGAGAGATATGAATTTTTGAAAAAACAGCACGAAGATATCGTAAAGGCTGAGGCACATCTGGCAGGGCTGATTGATGAACTGGAAGCTGCCATGAGGAATCAGTTCAGAGAGAAGTTTAAAGATATTCAGGAAATGTTCCAGAAGGTGTTCCAGGAACTTTTCGGGGGAGGATATGCAAGGCTCGAACTCACCGACGACGATGTGCTGGAGTCAGGTATCCGGATCATTGCACAGCCGCCGGGGAAAAAACTGCAGAATATGATGCAGCTTTCCGGAGGAGAAAAAGCTCTGACAGCTATTTCCCTTCTGTTTGCGATTCAAAATCTGAAACCTTCGCCGTTTTGTCTGCTGGATGAAATAGAGGCTGCACTGGATGATTCCAATGTAGCAAGATTTGCACAATACCTGCATAAGCTTACAAAAGAAACACAATTTATTGTAATTACCCACAGACGTGGTACAATGACAGCAGCGGATATTTTATATGGGATCACCATGCAGGAGAAAGGTATCTCCACGCTGGTGTCCGTGAGTCTGATCGAAAACGATCTGGACGAATAAAGCTGAGATGGGAAGGAGATTTGAAATGGCAGAAAAGAAAGGATTCTTCAGCAGACTGGCTGCGGGACTTACAAAGACCAGAGATAATATCGCCTCAGGCTTTGACTCTATTTTTAAAGGGTTTTCCAGCATTGACGATGATTTTTATGAAGAATTGGAAGAGATCATGATCATGAGCGACATGGGAATTGATACGACCATGAGCATCATTGAAAATCTGAAAAAGAAAGTAAAAGAAGAGAAGATCAAAGAGCCGGAAGAGTGCCGGCAGGTTCTCATTGATTCCATTAAGGAGCAGATGAAGCTGGGTGAAGAGGCATATGATTTTAAAGATAAAAAGAGCGTTGTGCTGGTCATCGGCGTCAATGGTGTAGGCAAGACTACATCGGTGGGCAAAATGGCATCCCTGCTGAAAGGCGAGGGGAAGAAGGTCATGATGGCGGCGGCGGATACATTCCGCGCGGGTGCTATTGAACAGCTGAAAGAGTGGGCAGGACGCGCCGGTGTAGATATCATCAGCCAGGCAGAAGGGGCGGACCCGGCAGCCGTTGTATACGATGCGGTTTCCGCTGCGAAAGCCAGGAATGTCGATGTGCTTTTGTGTGACACGGCCGGAAGGCTTCACAATAAAAAGAACCTGATGGATGAACTTAAGAAGATCAACCGCATTGTTGAGCGGGAGTATCCGGAAGCGTATAAGGAGACACTCATCGTACTGGACGGCACGACAGGGCAGAATGCTCTTGCACAGGCAAAACAGTTTAAAGAGGCCACAGACATCTCCGGTATTATTCTGACAAAGCTGGATGGTACAGCAAAGGGAGGCATCGCCATAGCAATCCAGGCAGAACTGGGAATTCCGGTAAAATATATCGGAATCGGTGAACAGGTGGATGACCTTCAGCCGTTTGATCCGGATATGTTTGTAAACGCACTGTTTGATAGAGGAGATGAGTAGATGTTAACATTAAACAAATTCGAAAAAGCGTATGACAAAGTACAGGAGATTGTTCTGCCCACAAAACTGATCAAAAGCGATTATTTTTCTGAGCAGACAGGCAACTTCGTTTATTTGAAGCCGGAAAACATGCAGCTGACCGGTGCCTATAAGATCCGGGGGGCATATTACAAGATCAGCACACTGAATGAAGAAGAAAAATCAAAAGGGCTGATCACCGCATCTGCCGGAAACCACGCGCAGGGAGTGGCGCTGGCTGCAAAGAGACAGGGAGTGAAGGCTACCATCGTTATGCCGACCACGACTCCGCTTTTGAAAGTCAACCGCACGAAAGACTTAGGCGCAAAAGTGGTCCTTTGCGGAGATGTCTATGATGAAGCGTGTGAACATGCGCTGAAGCTTGCACAGGAGAAAGGATTTACATTTGTGCATCCTTTTGATGATCTGGCGGTTGCAACGGGGCAGGGCACCATCGCGATGGATATCTTCAAGGAACTGCCCACTGTGGATTATATTTTAGTTCCGATCGGCGGAGGCGGACTGGCTACCGGAGTTTCTACTCTGGCAAAGCTGTTAAATCCAAAGATCAAAGTCATCGGTGTTGAGCCTGCGGGGGCGGCCTGCATGAAGGCTTCACTGGAGGCCGGAAAAGTTGTATCCTGCGAACATGTAAATACCATCGCTGACGGTACGGCTGTTCAGACCCCGGGGAAAAAGATCTTTCCTTACATACAAAATAACATCGACGACATTATTACGGTAGAAGATGAAGAACTGATTCCGTGCTTTCTGGATCTTTTGGAAAACCATAAGATGCTTGCAGAGAACTCAGGCCTTCTGACCATTGCGGCGCTGAAGCATCTGAAAGCAGAAGGAAAGAAAGTGGTTCCGATCATCAGCGGCGGGAATATGGATGTTATCACAATTGCATCTTTAGTACAGCACGGTCTGATCATCAGGGACAGGATTTTTACGGTTTCCGTATTTCTTCCGGACAAGCCGGGAGAGCTCACAAGAGTTTCAAAAGTCATTTCTCAGGCTCAGGGCAACATTGTAAAATTGGAACACAACCAGTTTGTAAGTATTAATAGAAACAGTGCAGTGGAGCTTACGATCACGATGGAAGCTTTCGGCACGGAGCACAAGAACAAAATCATAAAAGCGCTTCAGGACACCGGTTACAAACCGGAGATCAGAAGCTCAAAAAGTGTATTTTAGCAGTTTTTACAAAGGAAAAAAGAAGTTATCAAAAAAACAGTTTTTGCAGAAGACAGAAACTGTTTTTTTTGCACTTTTTAGCGCATTACAGTGTAACAAAATGTGCAAAATTAAGGTTAACAAAATTAACAAAAAAAGGACGGAAAAAGTGTATTAAATTTTGTACAATTTGTTGTATAAAGTCCCCTTTTTATGTTATAATAGGTTTATGAAACAGATGTCAGCAATTTGATCTTGTAAAGGACAGCATCGGTTACGTTCTTAGCTATTCAGAATTTGATTTTACGTAGATTAGGAAGTGTGATTTTGACCATTTGCAAGGACAAAATGGTGAAATTTGCACTTTTTTTATTAGCTTGTACATATAATACTTAGTATGTATTTGAAGGAGGAGGATTTATCCCATGGAAACAAACATTAGCAAAGAGGACTTATATTTATTTCAGACGGGAAAAGCGCAGAAAGCATATTTAATGTTTGGATGCCATTACTTGAAAGAAGCGGATGCCCACGAGTTTGTGGTATGGGCACCAAATGCCAAGTCTGTCAGTCTGGTCGGAGACTTTAATCAGTGGAATCCGCTTTCACATCCGATGAAGCAGACAGAACCGGGGATTTACTCGATCCAGGTAGAAGGACTGGAAAAAGGGGATTTATATAAATACTACGTGGAAGGCATGGACGGCAAATGCAGATATAAGAGTGATCCATTCGCATTCTATTCAGAGATGAGACCGGATACGGCATCTGTTGTGTGGGATGAGCTGGACGGTTTCTCGTGGAGGGACAAGCGCTATTTAAGCCGCAGAAAGAAAAAACAGGATGTCAGCCAGCCGATGTCTGTTTACGAGATGCACCTGGGCACATGGAAGATGCCGAAAGAGGAAGAGAGGGAGTTTTATAATTACCGTGAGATTGCAGACATGCTTGTTCCGTATCTGCAGAAGATGGGGTATACCCATGTAGAACTGATGCCGGTGACAGAATACCCGTATGATCTTTCCTGGGGGTATCAGGTAACCGGATATTATTCAGTGACTTCCCGCTACGGCACACCGGAAGATTTTATGTATTTTATAGATAAGCTCCACCGGGCAGATATCGGTGTGATCTTAGACTGGGTGCCTGCACATTTTCCGAGGGATGAACACGGACTTGCACTGTTTGACGGGTCCCATATTTATGACCACGCAGATCCGAGAAAAGGAAGCCAGCCGGACTGGGGCACACTGCTGTTTAACTATGGAAAACCGGAAGTGCAGAGTTTCCTGATCTCCAGCGCCGTATTTTTTGCGGAGAAATATCACATCGACGGTATCCGGATCGATGCGGTCAGTGCCATGCTGTATCTGGATTTCGGCAAAAAGCCGGGAGAGTTTGTGCCAAATGAAGACGGCACCAATATCAATTACGAAGCCGTGGATTTCCTGAAAAATTTAAACCGCACGATGCGTTCTAACTTTGAAGGATTTATCACTGTGGCGGAAGAGTCTACCGCTTTTCCGAAAGTCACAAGCGCTGTTGACGATGAAGAAGGACTTGGATTTACATATAAGTGGAACATGGGATACATGCATGATTCCCTCTATTACATGGAACTGGATTCCCTGTTCCGGAAAGAAAACCATGGAGCCATTGTATTCTCTATGGACTATGCGTACAGTGAAAATTATATCCTGCCATACTCACACGATGAAGTTGTGCACGGTAAAGGTTCCATGATCAACAAAATGTTCGGAGAATACGAGCAGAAGTTTGGGTCACTGAAAACACTGTATGGATTTATGTTTGCTCATCCGGGAAAGAAACTGCTGTTCATGGGCGACGACTTTGCGCAGTTTGTAGAGTGGAGAGACAAGGAAGAGTTAGACTGGTTCCTGATCGATGAATATGAGACACATAAAACCATGAACGATTATGTGGCGAAGTTAAACGAACTTTACTGCAGCGAACCGGCTCTGTACGAACTGGACAACAAACCGGAAGGATTTGAATGGCTGCTGCAGAGAGATGCAGATCACAGCATTGTAGCATTCATCAGAAAATCTAAAAAGCGCAGAGGAAAACCTCAGGAGCAGATTGTATGTATCTTTAACTTTACTCCGGTAGAGTGGGATAAGTACCATATCCCGATGCCGAAAGACGGAAAGCTTACAAAGATTCTGGATACCGGGGAGAAGGCTTACGGAGGATCCGGAGAGGTCAGCCAGAAGTCGGCGAAAGTCCGGAAAAAGAAGATCAAAGGAAAGAGAAACGCCTACGAGCATTATGCGGTCATCACCTTAAAACCGCTCAGTGCTGTTATGTATAGATATACGCTGGAGGACACTCCGGCCAAGAAGAAGGCGGAACCAAAGAAGACAGCAGCAAAGAAGCCGTCACCGAAAGCAGCCGGGACTGCAAAAGCTGAAGCTGTAAAGACACCGGTGAAAAAAGAAGTTTCTGTAGTTACAGAACCGGCATCGGCAGCAGAGACAACCCTGAAGACAGCAGAAGTTCAGGCGAAAAAGGAGACTCCAAAAGCCGCCGGACCGGCAGCAGGGAAGAAAGCTGAAAAACCGGAAGCAAAAAAAGAACAGACAACAAAAGATATACAAAAACCTAAAAAGAAGGAGGCCGAAAAAGAAACAAAGCAGCAGACCGAAGATTCTACTAAAAAGAAAACAGCAGCGAAGAGTGCAGATAAAAAAGAAGAAACAAAATAGGCATTGTGAGAAGGAGGAAAACTATGATTACAAAAAAAGAGTGTGTAGCAATGTTGCTGGCAGGCGGCCAGGGAAGCCGATTATTCGCGTTGACCCAGAAGAAGGCGAAGCCTGCTGTTCCCTACGGCGGTAAATATAAGATTATAGATTTCCCGTTATCCAACTGTGCGAATTCAGGAATCGACACCGTGGGTGTCCTGACTCAGTATGAACCCCTGGAGCTTAATTCCTATATCGGAACCGGAGGGTTCTGGGATTTAGACAATATGAACGGAGGAGCCTTTGTTCTTCCGCCGTATGTGAGAGGCGAACAGGGAAACTGGTACCGCGGAACTGCCGATGCCATTTATCAGAATATCAATTTCATTGACAATTATGATCCGGACCACATCATTGTATTGTCCGGTGACCAGATCTGCTGTATGGATTATCAGAAGATGCTGAATTACCATAAGAAGAAAGGCGCTGACTGTACGATCTCTGTGCTGGAAGTTACACTGGAGGAAGCGAAGCGTTTTGGGATCATGAACACCGATGAGGACAACAGGATCGAGGAGTTCGAAGAAAAACCGGCTCACCCTAAGAGCACGAAAGCATCTATGGGTATTTACGTGTTCAAATGGAAACTGATCCGCCAGTACCTGATCGATGATGCAAATGATCCGGATTCAGAACACGATTTCGGCAAAAACATCATTCCGAGAATGCTGGAAGAAGGAAAGAAAATGTATGCATACAGCTTTGACGGATACTGGAGAGATGTGGGAACGATTTCAAGCCTGTGGGAGGCTAACATGGAGCTTCTGGAGGAGAATCCTCAGCTGAATTTAAACGATGACAAGCTGAAAGTCTACACGAGAACTTACGGACTTCCGCCTCATTACATAGCAGAAGGTGCCAGTGTGAAAAAGAGCATCATCGCAGACGGCTCTTTCATCGAGGGGACCGTGGAAAACTGTGTCATTCATTCCGGCGTAAAGATCGGAAAGGGAGCCGTGGTGAAGAACAGTGTCATTATGAAAGATTCCATCGTCCGGGAGAACAGTGAGATCAACAAGGCGATCATTGACGAGGAAGTTGTTGTGGAAGAGGGAAGCAAAGTCGGAGAAGGCAATGAAGTTACTGTCATCGGCTATCACAGTGTGGTGCTTGAGGATGCTGTCGTTGAGGATGGTGCAATGATCTATCCGGAATCTATTTTACACTAGGGAGGTAGAAACTATGGAAAATCAAATGCTTGGACTTATAAATGCAGGAGAAGAAAACAGAAGGCTTCAGGATTTGGTGCGCACCCGAAGCTTATCGGCACTCCCGGTAGGCGGAAGATACCGGACCATAGATTTCCTCCTGAGCAATATGGTCAACTCTGCCATTAAAAATGTCGGAATCATGACAAGATACAATTACAGCTCTCTGATGGATCATGTTGGTTCCGGGAAAGACTGGGGACTCAACAGGAAACGCGGAGGACTTTATACCTTCCCTCCGTATATTTCAGGAAGCGGAAGATCCGGAGAATATGCCAGTGTCATGGATGGGCTGAGGGGAACTTTGGGATTTTTAAAGAAGGCTTCCGAGCCGTATATTCTTCTTGGACGTTCTTATGTGATATTTAATTCTGATTTTAACGACATGCTGGAAAAACACATCGACAGCGGCGCGGATATCTCCATGATGTATTTTGACAACAGTGATGACGCCACGAACTGTGATTATGACGGTGTATACCTGAAACCGGATGAGTCCGGACGCATTACAGATATGTGCTATTCGGAGACAAAGCACCGCTACGGCAAGAAGAGCATGGATGTGTATATTATGAAACGGGAACTCCTGATCGACTTTATCCAGGAGGCAGTATCCCACAACAGAAAACATTTCTTCTTCGACGTACTTATTCCGAATTTTGACCGCCTGTATATTCAGGGATACGAATACAAAGGATATGTAGGCTGCATCACATCTGTGGAGGCTTACTACAATATCAATATGGACTTATTGAAACAAGATGTTCAAAAAGAACTGTTTTTTGGTAAGAATAAAGTGTATACTAGGACGAGTGACAGTGCGCCTGCCCGCTATGGCATCGAGGCGAATATCAGCAACAGTCTGATCAGCAGCGGCTGTGAAGTCGACGGAACCGTAGAAAATTCTATTATCTTCCGCGGATGCCAGATTGAGAAAGGCGCAGTGATCAGAAATTCCATCGTTATGGCGGAAGGATTTATAGGAAAGGGTGCGGACATCAATCATACGATTATGGACCGGCATGTAAAGATCTATTCTAACGCACATTTATCCGGATCCAGACAGCATCCGGTGTTCATACCGAAGGGAGCCAGCGTCAATGAATAAAAGGAATGAGTGTATGATGAACGTACTGATGGTTGCAGCGGAATGTGCTCCCTTTGTGAAGCTGGGCGGCCTTGCCGATGTCATCGGTACTCTGCCCAAGGAGCTCAACAAGCTTCATGCGGATACCAGAGTCATGATGCCGTTCCACCGCCAGATCAAGGATAAGTATGCTGCACAGACAAAGCATATGGCAGATTTTTATATACATTTTGCCGGAAGAGACGTATATGTAGGCGTTGAGGGCTTATTTTTCAACGATGTCACGTATTACTTTATTGACAATGAAGAGTACTTCGGCGATGCGGTTTACCGGGGCGGGGACGCAGAAGGAGAGCAGTACGCATATTTCTGCCGTGCTGTAATCGAAGCTGCCGGAAGGATCGGATTCCTTCCGGATGTGCTTCACTGCAATGACTGGCAGACCGGGCTGATCCCGCTTCTCCTGAAGACTCAGTACAGCCATTGGGAGATCGGGCGTGCCAGGACGATCTTTACAATTCACAACATGATGTATCAGGGTGAGTATGCCTTTGAGGCTTTTCACCACTGGCTGGGCATCGATCCGAGGTATGATACACCGGAATTTATGCATAACTATGAGTGTGCAAGCTTTATGAAAGCAGCCCTCGTATTCGCAGACCGGATCAGTACGGTAAGTCCCACTTATGCACAGGAGATCAAGACTCCTGAGTTTTCATACAGGCTGGAAGGTATTTTGAATGCCAGGGCCTGGGATACATGGGGAATCGTAAACGGCATCAATACAGAAGAATTCGATCCGGAGACAGACCCGTACCTGCAGTATCATTTTAATAAAGATGATCTGACAGGAAAGAAAAAGAATAAAGAAAAACTGATCAGTGATCTGGGACTGAGCATTTCTCCCGGCGTGCCGATCATCGGCATGGTCAGCCGCCTTACCGCACAGAAGGGACTTGATTTAGTCAAGTATATCCTGGATGAGCTGATGTGTACGGAAGATATTGCTTTCGTCGTATTGGGAACAGGCGACCATGATTATGAAGAATTTTTCCGCTTTATGGAGAATAAGTATAAGGGAAGAGTATGCTCATATATCGCATACAACAATGCGGTGGCTCATCAGATCTATGCTGCCAGCGACTTGTTCCTTATGCCTTCTAAATTTGAACCGTGCGGCATCTCACAGATGATCGCACTTCGATACGGAACTCTGCCGATCGTGCGGGAGACCGGAGGGCTTTGTGACACGGTCCAGAGCTACAATGAATTTGAAGAGACAGGAAACGGATTTTCTTTCAGAAATTACAATGCACACGAGATGCTTTCAGTCATTCGTTACGCATTGAATACGCTGCGCAGTCCAAAGCGCAGGAAAGGCTTGATCCAAAGGGCGATGGAGTCTGACAACAGTTTTGCGTCATCAGCCAAAAAATATCTAGAATTATACCAGAGCATTCTTTAGACAACTGGTGAAAGGAGCAACAGAGGATGAAAATTGTAAACAATAACAGTAAGGTGAAGGAGATCATCAGCAATGTTGAGAACAAGCTGAACAACAACTTCGGAACAACATTGGAGGAGGCAACCAGAGATGAGCTTTATAAGGCGGGAGCTGGCTGCATCCGGGATGATATCATGCATCTTTGGACCAAGAGCCGTAAAAAGACAGAGGATCTGGGACTGAAAAAATTATACTATATGTCTGCGGAATTCCTAATGGGAAGAGCATACAGCAACAACCTGATCAATTCCGGGGTTTTCAGGGACTATAAAGAGGCCTTCGAAAAAATGGGCATTGACTTTGACGATATTTTGGATGAAGAGAGCGATCCGGGGCTTGGTAACGGAGGACTTGGACGTCTGGCCGCATGCTTCCTGGATTCTTTGTCCACCTTAAATCTGCCGGCGATCGGATGCGGCATCCGTTATGAATACGGGCTGTTCCAGCAGAAGATCATCGACGGAAGTCAGGTAGAGGTAGAAGACGACTGGCTGAGAGACGGTTTCGTGTGGGAAGTAGAACGCCCGGAACTGACGATGGAAGTCCGCTTTAACGGAGAGATCAGGGAAAACTGGACAGAGGACGGCTTAAAGATCGAGCACTATAATTATCACACAGTGCTGGCAGTACCGTACGATGTGCCGGTTATGGGATATAAGACCAATGCCCCGGCTACATTGAGACTCTGGAGTGCAAAGAGCAAGCAGAACTTTGACCTTCATTCTTTTAATGAGGGAAGATATGAGAAGGCTTCTGCGGATTCAGAGTTTGCGGAAGTAATCTCAAAGGTTCTCTATCCTGCGGATGACCATATGCAGGGAAAACTGCTCAGATTAAAGCAGTTTTATTTCCTGACATCTGCCACTATGCAGCTTATGGTAAAACACCACAAGGGAAAAAGAGGAGATCTCCATACTCTTCCTGAGTATGCGGCTGTCCAGATCAACGATACTCACCCGACCCTTGCAATCCCTGAATTAATGAGAATTCTCATGGATGAAGAAGGCTTCGGATGGGAAGAAGCAGAGGACATCGTAAGCCAGATCTTTAACTATACGAACCATACGATCATGGCCGAGGCTTTGGAGTGCTGGGATGAAAACATGTTTAAGCTTCTTCTGCCGAGAATTTATCAGATCATCTGTGTTATGAACCAGAAGTACTGTGAGCGTCTGAGAACTTATTATCCGAATGATGAGGCCAAGATTGCTTATATGGCGATCATCGGAAATAACCAGATCCGCATGGCAAACCTTTGTGTTGCCGTCTGCCACAGGGTGAACGGAGTTTCCCAGCTTCACGGAGACATATTAAAGACGAATCTGTTCCACGATTCATACAATATTTATCCTCAAAAATTCCTTGCAATTACCAACGGCATTACACACAGAAGATGGCTTGCTCTGGCAAATCCGGAACTGTGTGATCTGATTCAGGATAATGTCAGGGGAGACCTGCTCGGTGACTACCGTCTGTTTGAAAAGATCATGCCGATGGCTGACGACGCGGAATTCTGCAGGAAATATGATGCTATTAAACAGCGCAATAAGAGAAGGCTTGCCAAGTATCTGAAACAGAAACAGGGAATAGAGATTAATCCGGATTCTCTGATCGATGTGCAGTGCAAACGGCTTCATGAGTACAAGAGACAGCTGCTAAAATGCCTGCATATTATTTATCTGTACAAACAGGTGAAGAAAAATCCTGATTTCTTAAGCAAGCCGATCACCTTTATTTTCGGGGCAAAAGCGGCTCCGGGATATCAGAGGGCAAAGGAGATCATCCGTCTGATCAACTCCATCGGAGACATGGTCAACAATGATCCTGCGACGAAGGATAAGATGCAGGTTGTATTTGTAGAAAACTACTCGGTGTCTGTGGCTGAAGTGCTGATACCGGCGGCTGACATCAGCGAACAGCTTTCAACGGCCGGACTGGAAGCATCAGGAACCGGAAACATGAAGTTTATGATGAACGGTGCGCTGACTCTTGGAACTATGGACGGAGCTAATGTGGAAATTTTTGAGCAGGTAGGCAAAGAAAATATCTTTATTTTTGGGGCCACTGTGGATGAGATCAATTCCATGAAACAGTACCGGACGTACAATCCGGGAACCATTTTTGAACAAAACCCAATGATCCGTGAGGTGTGCAACTGTCTGATCGCGGGAGAACTTCCGAGATACGGAAAGAGAAAATATTCTGATATTTATCAGTCTCTGCTGTTTGGAGAACATAATATTCCGGATCAGTATTTTGTCCTGTATGATCTGCCTTCTTATGTGGAAGAATTTGAGAAGGTATACGACATGTATATCAATCACCACGATGAATGGGTGAAGAAAGCGGTGATCAATACCGCTAAATCCGGATTTTTCTCTTCCGACAGAACGATTGAAGAGTACAATGAAAAAATCTGGAATTTACCAACATACAAATAGGCAAGGTGAGAGAACATGATCCATAATGCATCAATTGAGCAGTACAGAGAACCTGTTGGGGCTGTCACAAAAGGCGAAGAGGTAAAACTTCGCCTTTTTGCCTTGGAGGGAACAGCTGTCACTGTGGAACTGGTCTTATATTCGGAAGATTACCATAAGACCTTTTCAATGAGAGAGAAAAAGGGTTTCTATGAATGTATCATAGAGATGCCGGAAAAAGCGTGTATCCTGTGGTATTATTTCAGGATCACAGAGGGAAATTACACGTACTATTACGGAGCAAGGCCGGGACGGACCTGCGGGGAAGGGATTCGGGTAGAAGAAGATGTCCGGGGCTTTCAGATAACGGTTTACGAAAGAGGGTTTGAGACGCCTAGATGGCTTTCAAAAGGCATTATGTATCAGATATTCCCGGACCGGTTCTGCCGGGGAGACAGGCAGAATACCGTGCGGGGGGAAGCATACCACAGAAAAATGGGCCGTGATATTTATGTGCACAAAAGCTGGGAGGAACGCCCGCTTTTCGGACCTATGGAGGGAAAAGAATTCTATGATCCCTGTGATTTCTTCGGGGGAGATCTGGAAGGCATCAAGAAGCGGCTGGATGAACTGAAAAAGCTTGGGGTTACATGCATTTATCTGAATCCGATCGTCGAGTCAAGCTCCAATCACCGCTACAATACGGGAGATTATAAAAAGGTAGATCCGTTCCTTGGGGACAACGAAGACTTCAGAGAATTATGCGAGGTTGCCAGGAGAAAAGGAATCCATATTATTCTGGACGGGGTTTTCTCCCACACAGGAGCAGACAGCCTGTATTTCAATAAAAATGGGAATTACAAAAGTGTAGGCGCATACCAGAGCCAGGATTCACCGTATTATGACTGGTATTCTTTTGACAGCAGGGGCGATTACAAGAGCTGGTGGGGCTTTCGGAGTCTGCCGGAAGTCAATGAGCTGGATGAGCGCTTTCTGTCTTATATTATCACGGGAAGGAATTCTGTGTTAAAGCACTGGTTTAACCTGGGGGCATCGGGATTCCGGCTGGATGTGGCGGATGAGCTTCCGGATGAATTTATTTTCCTGATGCGTAAAACGATGAAAAAAATGTTTAAGAACTATGCCCTGATCGGGGAAGTGTGGGAAGATGTGACCACCAAGGAAAGTTACGGGGTCAAGAGAAAATATGCTCTCGGCAGGGGGCTTGACAGCACTATGAATTATCCGTTTAAGGTAAACTGTGTCAACTTTTTGCTTGGAAATGAAGATGCGTATGCTATGCAGCAGTTTTTGCTGGGGCAGCAGTGCAATTATCCAAAGCCGTTTTATTACAGCGTAATGAATCTGCTCTCGTCCCACGACATCCCAAGAATCCGGACGACACTGGCTTCAGGCATGAATGAAATGCTGCCGTCCAGGGAAAACCAGATCGACTATGTAGTCACATCAGAAAATGACCGCAGGGGAGCCGTGCTCTCCAGGCTGGCATTCGCGATTCAGTTTTTCATTCCGGGAATTCCTTCGATTTATTATGGGGATGAATATGGGATGAACGGCCTGATGGACCCGTTTAACCGGGGGCCTTATTTTAAACATGATACGAAAATTTATGAAGAATTGAAGACGGTTTCGGTGTTCAGGAGCAGGGAAAAAATCCTTCAGACAGGATACGCGCTGTATATCGGCGCATCAAAAAATGTTCTGGCTATCCTTCGCTTTGCCGCTGGGAATAAAGATATATTCGGAGAACCGTGCGGACAGGGGGCCTATCTTCTGCTTGTAAATCCGGGAGATGAGGAAGAAGAGATAGAATTTGACATCGCGGATCACAAGGAAGGGGTGCCTGAGGAAGAACACAGGCGTCTCATCAAGATGCTTGGCAACACCCGTGTCCACACAAAGATACAAAAATCAGACTATAAGATCATGCGTCTGTCATGATTCTGTCAGCAGCTCTTCGTCTGCATGATCCATGACAGAGAATGCAACATTTGTCCCGTGATCAGCGATCCGTTCAAGGGATGAAAGCATATCAGAAAATAACAGACCGGCCCGGGGCTCACAGATGCCCTGGGCCATTCTGTTCAGATGGCGTTTTTGATAGCGGCGTTCCATGGCGTCTATGGCCTGTTCATGTTTATAAAAGTCGGGGATCATCTCTTTTTTGTGCTCTTTAAAGATCACCACGGCGTCTTTCAGGAGGGCAGATACAGCGTTGTACATATTGACAAGCTCGCGCTTCGCATCTTTGCTCAGACGGGAATTGTGGTCAGCCGCTGAGCGGGCACTATCGGCGAAATTTTCGGCAAGGTCGCCGATGCGTTCGATGTCGCCGACGGCATAGAACATGCTGCCGAGGATCTCGCGGTCACCTACGGGCAGTTCCTGAAGATTGGAATTGACGAGAAAGTCGGTGATTTTCTGGCTCAGACTGTCGATCTCCTCCTCTCTCTGGTAAATCTCTCCCAAATGTTTTGTACTGCAGTTTAAAAATGCGTGGAAAGCCAGTTCCAGATTCTTGTTCGCAAGCTCTGCCATACGGGAAATTTCCTGCCGGACCTGAGGAATTGCGGAGATCGGAGATCGGTACTCACCGATGAAGTTAAGATCGGAGCGGGCAGGCTTTGCTTCGTCTCCGGGGACAATCTTTTCTGCCAGTTTGACAATCAGCCCTGTACTCGGAAACATGATCAGGACTTCGAAGATTTTGAAAAATGTATGAGCGTTGGCAACGCTGCGGCCTACATTGCCCCTTGATATATGTAAGATCGTCTCGGTGATCGGGCCGAGGAATAAGCTGAGCATTGTAAAAATTGCGGCGCTTCCGAAGACGTTAAATAAAAAGTGAATCACTGCCGCTCGTTTTGCGTTTTTCTTGCCGCTTAAACTGGCAAGGAGTGCAGATACACAGGAACCCATGTTACAGCCCAGAATGATGAAAAAACAGATGGAGAGTCCCAGCAGTCCCTGGGAGGCCATCAAAAGTACAATGCTGACCGTTACAGAAGAACTCTGGAGTACGGCGGTGATAACAAAGCCGATCAATACAGCAGCAAAATGGTTGTCCAGTCCGGAAAGGGCCTGCATGACAGCAGGTGAGTCCTTGAGGAATGACATTGTTGATGACATGGTGGTAAGGCCGGTGAAAAGCACACCGAATCCCAGGACAACTTCCCCTGCCTTTTTAATCCTAGGGTTTTGTACAAACATGACCATGATCACGCCGGACATTAAAAAAACAGGTGCTGCATCTGAGAGATTAAATGCTACCAGCTGGGAAGTCACAGTTGTTCCGATGTTGGCACCGAGAATCACGCCCGCTGCCTGTGACAGATTCATAAGGCCTGCGTTTACGAAGCTTACGACCATAACCGTGGAGGCACTGGACGACTGAATGATGGCTGTGAAGAAGATTCCTACCAGCATCCCCGAAAATCGGTTGGTCGTGAAAAACTCCAGGATCCCTCTCAGCCTGGCACCGGCGGCTTTCTCAAGACCGTCACTCATCAATTTCATTCCGTACAAAAATAGTCCCAGGCCGCCGGCCATCGGTAATAGAAAAGAACTCATTGCTGCCTCCTTGGTTTATATAAAATTTAACATAGATTTTACAAATACATTACTTCTATTTTACTTTAAAATAAGCAAAGAGACAAGAAAAACAGATTGTCATTTTTCATTGTACAAGGTATAATGAACCAAATATAAGGAGGAAGTTTATGAAGCATTATGATTATATTTTAGTGGGCGGAGGACTTTTTAACGGAGTCGTGGCCAGAGAAGCAGGAAAACAGGGGAAATCGTGTCTGGTTGTGGAAAAAAGAGACGCCCTGGGAGGAAATATCATGTGCAGAGATGTGGAAGGAATCCTGGTCCATGAGTATGGAGCACACATTTTCCACACGAGCAATGAGGAAGTATGGAAGTATGTGACCTCGCTGGCAGAATTCAACCATTATATCAACTGTCCGGTAGCCAACTATCACGGTGAGACATATAATCTTCCTTTTAATATGAATACCTTCAGCAAGATGTGGGGAATTACATTTCCCGCTGAGGCAAAAGAGATCATAGAATCCCAGAAACAGAAGGTGGAGGGAGAGCCTTCAAATCTGGAAGAACAGGCCATCAGTCTGGTGGGCACAGACATATATGAGAAACTCATCAAAGGGTATACGGAAAAACAGTGGGGAAGAGACTGTAAGGACCTGCCCGCATCGATCATCAAGAGAATTCCTGTCCGGTACATCTACGACAACAATTATTTTAATGATCCGCATCAGGGAATACCGAAAGAAGGATACAACAAGCTGATTGGGAAGCTGTATGAAGGCTGTGACGTGATGCTCTCCACAGATTATCTGGAAAAGAGAGAGGAACTGGAATGCATGGGGGACAAGGTCATCTACACCGGAACGATCGATTCTTACTATGGATATTGTTTTGGAAAACTGGCCTACCGCAGTCTCAGATTTGAACACGAACTGCTGGAAGAAGAAAATCATCAGGGCGTGGCAGTCATGAACTATACGGACCGGGAGACGCCGTACACGAGAAAGATCGAACACAAGCACTTTGCATTCGGAAAACAGGAAAAAACCGTAGTCACGAAAGAATATCCGGCAGAGTGGGAAGACGGGATGGAACCTTACTACCCGGTCAACGATGAGGAAAACAACCGGTTGTTTGAAAAATACCGCGAGCTGTCCAAAAAGGAAGAAAAAGTTTTGTTCGGAGGAAGACTCGGGGAGTACAAATACTACGATATGGATAAAGTCATCGAGTCTGCTCTGCGGTTTACGAAGGATACACTGCATCTGTGATACTTTTGTGTATATTCTGCCGGGATTAACAGAGAAAATTAAAAAAGGCCGTTTGGAATTTTTTTCAGAATTCTGAACGGTCATTTTTTTGTCCAAGGGGGTTTGCACGATTTTTTAAATCTTGTTATAATAAACTCTATATGCCATGAAATGAAAAAGAATGGAGAATACCAATGCAGATATATAATAACGAAGCACAGAAACAGTATTCCTACATGGAAGAAATGAAAGAGTGGGTAAAGGCACAGGAGGAACGCCTTGGAAGGCCTCTTACCTGTCATATCACCACCTTTGGCTGCCAGATGAATGAGAAAGATTCAGAAAAACTTCTGGGAGTGTTGGAGACCATCGGTTACCGGCAGACAGATACAGAATATGCGGACCTGGTGCTCTTTAATACGTGTACCGTGAGGGAGAATGCAAATACGAAACTTTACGGTCACCTGGGTCATGTAAAGAAAGCAAAAGAACAGAATCCTGAAATGATCATCGGCCTCTGCGGCTGTATGATGCAGGAAGAACAGGTCGTGGAAAAGATCAGGAAAAGCTATCCGTTTGTGGATCTTATATTCGGGACCCACAACATTTTTAAGCTGGCGGAGCTCCTGAAAGCAAGGGCAGATTCCGGAGGAATGATCGTGGATATCTGGAAGGACACGGATCAGATCGTCGAGGACCTCCCGAGCGACCGGAAGTTTTCTTTTAAATGCGGCGTCAATATCATGTTTGGGTGCAATAACTTCTGCAGTTACTGTATCGTCCCCTATGTGCGGGGCCGGGAGCGCAGCCGGAAGCCGGAGGACATCATAAGGGAGATTGAAGGCCTGGTACAGGAAGGAGTCCGGGAAGTGATGCTGCTCGGGCAAAATGTAAATTCCTACGGGAAAAATCTCGATGAGCCGGTGAGCTTTGCGCAGCTTTTACAGAAGATCGAGCAGATCGAAGGGCTTGCCCGCATCCGGTTTATGACGCCTCATCCCAAAGATCTCTCTGATGAACTGATCGAAGTGATGGCTTCTTCGAAGAAGATATGCCGTCACATGCATCTGCCGGTACAGTCCGGAAGCAGCAGAATCTTAAAGAAAATGAACCGGCATTACACAAAAGAAAGCTATCTTGCGCTGGCGGAGAAGATCAAAGAGAAAATTCCGGGGATCGCGATGACCACAGACATTATTGTAGGATTTCCCGGGGAGACGGAAGAAGACTTTGAAGAGACACTGGATGTGGTAAGGAAAGTGAAGTTTGACAGTGCTTATACGTTTGTCTATTCCAAGAGGACGGGGACACCGGCGGCCTCCATGGAAGATCAGGTGGAGCCGGAGGTGGTGAAAAAAAGGTTCAGCCGGCTTCTTGAGGTGATCAAAGAAAGCTCCAAGGACAACAGGAAGGACGGAATCGGGAAAGAGGAGGAGGTCCTTGTAGAAGAGAAAAATACCCACGAGGACGGCATGGTCACCGGCCGGCTTTCCAACAACATATTAGTACATTTTAAAGGGGACGAGAGCCTCATCGGACAGCTCGTCCGGGTAAAGATTACCGAAGAAAAAGGCTTTTATTATATGGGAGAACAGGTAAATGGCTAAATTAACTCCAATGATGGAACAATATATGGCGATCAAAGAACAGAATCAGGACTGCATTCTGTTTTACAGGCTGGGAGATTTTTATGAGATGTTCTTTGACGATGCACTGACGGCTTCCAGGGAACTGGAGATCACACTGACCGGAAAAAACTGCGGCATGGAAGAACGGGCCCCCATGTGCGGAGTCCCGTTCCATGCGGTGGATTCCTATCTCAATAAACTGGTGGAGAAGGGATATAAAGTTGCGATCTGTGAGCAGGTGGAGGACCCGAAACAGACGAAAGGGATCGTAAAGAGAGAGGTCATCAGGATCGTGACTCCGGGAACAAATATTTCCCAGCAGAGTCTGGAAGACGAGAAGAACAATTATCTCATGTGTATTTTCTGCAGCGACGACAGTTTCGGACTGTCTGTGGTGGATGTGACCACGGGAGATTTTCGTACCACATCCATGGATGAACTCCACAAAGTTGTGGATGAGATCTTTAAGTTCGCCCCTGCCGAGATCATATGCAATGACGCATTTATGATCAGCGGTGTGGACATAGAATTTATAAAAGATAAGCTGGGCGTCTCTGTTTCCAATATTGACCATTATTATTTTGACGAAGAACAGGGGGAGGCCGCCATCAAATCCCAGTTCCATGTGGGTAATTTAAACGGTCTGGGCCTTTCAGACCATCCTATGGGAAAGATTGCCACAGGAGCGCTTCTTTTATATCTGCATGAGACTCAGAAAAATGCGTTAAATCATCTGATGTCCGTCTCTCCGTATGAGACAAGTGAATATATGATCATCGACAGTTCCAGCCGGAGGAATCTGGAACTGTGCGAGACGCTGAGGGACAAAAAGAAGAAAGGTTCCCTTCTGGGCGTGCTGGATAAGACGAAAACGGCCATGGGAGCCAGGCTTCTGCGCAGTATGATCGAGCAGCCTCTGATCGACCGAGTAAAGATCGAGGAGAGGTATGATGCGCTGACGTCACTTACCAAACAGGCCATTGCCCGGGAAGAGATCAGGGAATACCTGAATCCGGTCTATGATCTGGAGCGTCTGATGACAAAGGTCAGCTATCAAACAATAAATCCAAGAGATATGATCGCCCTGAAAGTATCACTCCAGTGGCTTCCGCCGATTAAGACGATTCTTGAAGAATGCGGTGACAGCCTGCTGTCCGGCCTCAGAGAAGATTTGGATACGCTGGAGGACGTGGCAGGACTTTTGGAGGATGCCATACTGGAGGAGCCTCCGATCGCAGTCAAAGAAGGGGGCATTATCAAGGATGGTTTTTCTGAACAGATCGATCAGTTAAAGCGCGCCAAGACAGACGGCAAACAGTGGCTGATGCAGCTGGAAGAACGGGAGAGGCGCGCTACCGGAATCAAAACCCTGAAGGTCAAATTCAATAAGGTGTTCGGATATTATCTGGATGTGACCAATTCCTACAAAGACAAGGTGCCGGAACATTACATAAGGAAACAGACGCTCACCAACTCTGAGAGATATACAACGGAGGAGCTGAACAAGCTGGCAGACACGATTCTCGGGGCTGAGGACAGGCTGTGTGCGCTGGAATATGAGACCTTTGCGTCTATCAGGGAAACTCTGGCAGGAGAAATGGAGCGGATCAAGAAAACCGCGGGAGTCATCGCATATCTGGACGTACTCTGCTCCCTTGCCTGTGTGGCAGAACAGAACGGTTATGTGAGACCGAAACTGAACACAAAGGGCCTGATCGATATCAAAGAGGGCCGGCATCCTGTGGTAGAGCAGATGATGTCCAATGATATGTTTATTTCCAATGACACGTATCTGGACAGTAAACGGCACCGGGTTTCCATCATCACCGGGCCCAATATGGCAGGTAAATCGACTTACATGAGACAGTCGGCGCTGATCGTTCTCATGGCCCAGATAGGCTCCTTTGTGCCGGCCCAAAAAGCCAACATCGGCATTGTGGACAGGATCTTTACCCGGGTGGGTGCCTCTGACGATCTTGCCAGCGGACAGAGTACCTTTATGGTGGAGATGAGCGAGGTGGCGAATATTTTAAGGAATGCCACCAAGGACAGCCTGCTGATTTTGGATGAGATCGGCCGGGGCACCAGCACTTATGACGGTCTGAGCATTGCATGGGCCGTGGTGGAGTACATCAGCAATCCTAAGCTTTTAGGTGCCAAGACTCTGTTTGCCACCCATTACCATGAACTCACGGAGCTGGAGGGCAAAATCGGCAGTGTCAATAACTACTGCATCGCCGTAAAAGAACAGGGTGACAACATTGTATTTTTAAGAAAGATTGTGAAAGGCGGAGCAGATAAAAGCTACGGCATTCAGGTCGCCAAACTTGCAGGAGTGCCGGATATGGTCATTCAGAGGGCAAAAGAGATCGTGTCGGAGTTAAGCGACAGTGATATTGTTTCCCAGGCACAGAAAATTCAGGTGAGCAGTGAGCCCCAGCAGCTTTCCCTGTTTGCAAATGACAGTGAGCCGATGATGGAGCACCCGTTTATGGCGGAGATTCGGAAAAAGGATCTGTCTTCCATGACACCGCTGGAAGCGTTAAACTATTTGTATATTCTGCAGAACAGGCTTAGAGAAGAGGAATAGTTATGGCAGAAATTCAGTTATTGGATCAGAAGACAATCGACAATATTGCGGCCGGGGAAGTGATCGAGAGGCCGGCTTCCGTGGTCAAGGAGCTGGTGGAAAATGCCATCGATGCAAAAGCCACAGCGGTTACCGTTGAGATCAGAGACGGCGGCATGACTCTTATGAGGGTGACGGACAACGGGTGCGGTATTCCGAAAGAGGAAGTGAGGACAGCGTTTCTGCGCCACGCGACGAGCAAGATACGCACCGTGGAGGACCTGGTATCCGTCTCATCCCTGGGATTCCGCGGAGAGGCACTCTCAAGCATCAGCGCGGTCGGACAGGTGGAAGTCATCACCAAAACCGCGGGGGCTTTTTCCGGAGTTTCTTATAAGATTTTTGGCGGAGAAGAACAGGGACTTGATGAGATCGGCGCTCCGGACGGGACGACATTTCTTGTGCGCAATCTGTTTTACAATACGCCGGCCAGACGGAAATTTCTGAAAAGTCCGGTGACCGAGGCGGGATACGTAGAACAGATTATGGTGCATATGGCATTGAGCCACCCGGATATTGCGTTTAAATTTATTCATAACAGCAAGAATAAGATGTATACGTCGGGAAATGGAAATGTAAAAGATATCATTTACCATTTATATGGCAGAGATGTGGCGGGAGCTCTCCTGCCGATTTCGTTAAAGGGGCCGACGGTCAGTGTGGACGGGTATGTGGGAAAACCATTTATCTCCCGCGGGAACCGGAATTATGAGAGTTATTTTATAAACGGCAGGTATATTAAGAGCAAAATTATCTATAAAGCCATTGAGGATGGGTATAAAACGTTCACCATGGCCCACAAGTATCCGTTCGTATGCCTGAACATAGAAGTGGAGCCGGAACTTCTGGACGTCAATGTACATCCGACAAAGATGGAGATCCGTTTCCGCAACGAAAAAGAACTGTATGAGCTTTTGGCGTCGGGCATTAAGGAGACGCTGTCTCACAGAGAGATGATACCGAAAGCAGAGCTCGGAAAGCAGAAGAAAGAAGCAAAGCCTGTGCTTCCGGAAAAAATGCCGGAGCCCTTTGAACAGGTGAGAAGAGAAGAGCGTCACGAGGAGAAAGCAGCAGAATATACTGCTCCCGAAATTCCGGCCGGACCACAGGGGACTCTGAAGAAATATGCTGCGAAACCAGAGGCAAAGAAGTCTGTTTTTGCCGGAGTCAATTATAGAAACGATGACGGGAAAGAAGATTTACAGCAGATGACACTCAATGAAACCTCTCTTCTGGATGAGGAGGCAAAGCCGGACCGGAAAGTGATTGGACAGCTTTTTAAGACTTACTGGCTGATCGAGTACGAAGACCAGCTGTTTATCATGGACCAGCATGCGGCACATGAGAAAGTGAATTATGAAAAGCTCATGAAGAGCTTCAGAGAAAAAAAGATTTACAGCCAGGGAGTGGAGCCGCCCTACGTGGTAACGCTGTCTATGGCAGAGGCAAAAGTGCTCGAAGAGACAAAAGACATCTTTCAGGAACTCGGATTTACGATCGAGGCGTTCGGAGGCAATGAGTTCTGTATCCGGCAGGTGCCCGCAAATTTATACGGCCTGAAAGAGAAAGAACTGTTTATGGAGCTTTTGGACTCTCTCACCGCGGATGGGGTGAAAAAAGATCCGGAGATGATCACGGATAAGATCGCTTCCATGGCATGCAAAATGTCGGCGAAAGGAAACCAGAGAATGTCTCTTCCGGAGGTGAGAAATCTTTTAGACCTACTGATGGAGTGTGAAAATCCGTATACATGTCCCCATGGGCGGCCGACGATGATCAAGATGAGCAAGTATGAAATAGAGAAAAAATTCAAGAGAATAATATGAGTTTTTTATCACTATTGTTGGTTTGCAGGGAAAGGATGGGATTATGAACGATCAAGATTTGCTGGCTCTGGCGAAACGGGCCCGGGAGTTTGCTTATGCGCCCTATTCCGGGTTTTTGGTTGGCGCGGCTCTTTTGTGTAAGGACGGGACCGTCTTTACCGGGTGTAATGTGGAGAATGCCTCTTACGGCGCGGCGATTTGTGCGGAGCGCAATGCCGTGAGTACAGCCGTGGCTGCGGGATACAGGGAGTTTGAATCCATCGCCATTGCGGCAGAGGGAGACGGATGTGTTTATCCGTGCGGCATTTGTCTGCAGGTGCTGAACGAATTTTCGAAGGATCTGCGGGTGATCTGTCAGGACGGAGATGACTTCCGGAGTTTCCCACTGAAAGAACTTCTGCCGAAAGGATTTGACAGCCTATGAAGCCGATGATCATATTGACCGGGCCCACGGCAGCGGGGAAGACAGAGCTGTCCATCAAACTGGCAGAGGCAGTCGGCGGAGAGATCATTTCCGCCGATTCCATGCAGGTCTACAAAAAAATGAACATTGGGACTGCAAAGATCATGCCGGAGGAGATGGATGGAATCCCGCATTATCTGGTAGATGAATTGGAACCGGATGAGGAGTTTCATGTAGTCCGGTTTCAGCAGATGGCGAAACGGGCGGCAGAGAAGATTTATGAAAAAGGGAAGATTCCAATCGTCGTCGGCGGAACCGGTTTTTATATTCAGGCTCTTTTATATGATATAGATTTTTCAGAAGAGGATGCAGACCGGGGATACAGAGACAGACTGAAGAAGCTGGCAGAGGAAAAAGGAAATGGATATCTCCACCGGATGCTTGCGGAAGTTGACCCGGAATCCGCACAGGCTGTCCATGAAAATAACATAAAAAGGGTGATCCGGGCATTGGAGTTTTACGAAAAGACGGGAACCAAGATTTCCATGCACAATGAACAGGAGAGAACCAAGGAATCCCGTTATAATTTTGTCTATTTTGTCCTGACTCATGAGCGGAAGATTCTGTATGACAGAATCAACCAGCGGGTTGACCGGATGATAGAGGCAGGGCTGATCGATGAGGTCAGACAGCTTGCCTGTGAGGGGTATACAAAAGACATGGTATCCATGCAGGGGATCGGTTATAAAGAAGTTTTTGATTATCTGGAGGGGAAACAGGACCTTGCAGAGACCGCAGAGCGCATCAAAAAAGATACGAGGCACTTTGCAAAGCGGCAGCTCACGTGGTTTCGTCGGGAAAAGGAAGTCACGATGATCAACAGGCAGGATTACCGAATGGAAGATGAAATTCTGGCATTTATGCTGGAAAAAATCAGAGAGAAAGGCATATGGGATGGATCAGTTAAAAGAATACTATAAAGAACTAGGTGTGTCCGGAGAAGTATATGACTATGCAAAGAACATTGAGTCATCGCTTTCCGAGAGATTTGCAGAATTTGATGCAGTGGCAGAATTTAATCAGCTGAAAGTGCTGAAGGCTATGAAGAAGAACCGCATTTCAGAGGCACATCTCGGAGGAACCACGGGATACGGATATGATGATATCGGGAGAGAGGCGATCGAGGGAGTTTACGCGGATATCTTTCAAACTGAGGATGCCCTGGTACGCCCGCAGATTACCTGCGGCACCCACGCTTTAGGACTGGCACTGAGCGCAAATTTAAGACCGGGCGATGAAGTCATGTCTCCGGTCGGAAAGCCTTATGACACATTGGAAGAAGTGATCGGCATACGGCCTTCCAAAGGCTCTCTGGCTGAGTATGGAATCACCTATGCCCAGGCGGACCTGAAGCAGGACGGCTCTTTTGACTATGATGCCATAAAAAAAGCCATAAACGAAAGGACGAAACTGGTCACGATCCAGAGGTCCAAAGGCTATGCCACCCGGCCGACACTTTCTGTCGGGAGGATCGGGGAACTGATCTCATTCGTAAAGGATATAAAGCCGTCAGTCATTGTCATGGTGGACAACTGCTATGGAGAATTTGTCGAGGAGACAGAGCCGTCCCAGGCAGGAGCAGACTTAGTCGTTGGCTCGCTCATCAAAAATCCGGGAGGAGGGCTGGCACCGATCGGAGGTTATATCTGCGGAAAGAAGGAGTTGATCGAGCAGTGTGCATACAGACTGACGACACCCGGACTCGGAAAAGAAGTTGGGGCATCTCTGGGAGTCAACCGCCAGTTCCTGCAGGGATTGTTTCTCGCGCCCACAGTGGTGAACAGCGCCCTGAAAGGAGCCGTATTTGCGGCCAACCTGTATGAAAGTCTCGGGTTTAAAGTGGTCCCTGACGGAAAGGAGAGCCGTCACGACATCATTCAGGCGGTAGAGTTCAATGACCCTGAAAAGCTGAAAGCTTTCTGTCAGGGAATCCAGGCGGCTTCTCCGGTGGACAGCTATGTAACTCCGGAGCCGTGGGATATGCCGGGCTATGACAGCCAGGTCATTATGGCAGCAGGGGCATTTGTCTCAGGCTCCTCCATCGAACTCAGTGCAGACGGCCCGATGAAGCCTCCGTATGCAGCCTATTTCCAGGGGGGACTTACCTATCCCCATGCCAAGTACGGGATTACAATGTCTCTTCAGCGGATGGCGGAAAAAGGGCTTGTGCGGCTGTGATGTCGGATGCCGGTTTTTTGTGTCGGGGGAATAAGAAAAACTTAAGGAAACCGTCATAGTTCCTGGGTATACAAGAAAAAGATCTTATGGTAAGATTTATTAATGAGAAATGTTTTTTTGCGTATTCCTTTGAGGAAAGGAATCTATGGAAAAGAGACATTACACAATCAAAGAGCTTCCGGAGTCTGAGCGCCCTTATGAAAAATGCGAGCGGCTGGGACCGGAGGCGCTGACAGATGCGGAGCTTTTAGCTGCCGTTTTAAGAAGCGGTGCGAAGGACAAAAGAGCCACGGCTCTGGCTGTGGAGATCTTAGGCCTGCATCCATATTATGAGGGGCTTCTGGGTATCTGTCATGTTACAATGAATGAACTGATGAGGATCAGAGGCATCGGCAGGGTAAAGGCAGTACAGATTCTTTGTATTGCAGAGCTTTCCATGAGGCTGTCCTCTCAGAAAGTACATAAGAAGATCAGTTTTCATACTCCAAAGTCCATTGCGGATTATTATATGGAAAAAATGCGTCACTTGAACAGGGAAGAAATGATTTTAATTCTTTTTAATGGGAAGAATAAAGTCATCAAAGAACTGAAGGTATCCGTAGGTACGGTCAATCAGACAGTGGCGTCACCCAGGGAAGTATTCCTGGAAGCATTGAAGTATGAAGCGGTCTATTTAATTTTGCTGCACAATCACCCTTCCGGGGACCCCACTCCCAGCAGGCAGGATGTATCTGTCACGAAACGGATAAAAGAAGCAGGAGAACTGCTCGGCATTTATCTGTCCGACCATATCATCATCGGAGACCGTTCTTACGTAAGTTTTAAAGAACAACAATTACTATAGCCCGATGGGCGGTATGGAATGGAGTGCTTATGAAGAAGGGACTGATTGGAATCGAGCTGGGCTCTAAGAATCTGAGAATCTATTCGAAAGAAAAAGACCAGATTCTAAGGCTTAAAAATGTCATTGCCCTGACAGAAGATTCGGAGACAGCAGCGGTAGGAAACGAAGCGTTTTCAATGTATGAGAAAGAGCCGCATCAGATACAGATTATTACACCGATGGTCCACGGGGTGATCGGCGATTATACGAATATGCGCAGGCTTCTTGCCCAGATCCTCAGACGTTATCTGAGGAAGTTAAAAAAATATGAATTTTACATGGCTGTGCCGTCAGATATCACCGGTGTGGAACGCAGAGCATTTTATGATTTGATGCTTGAGTCATTCCGGTCGGTAAAAGAGGTCAGGCTATGTCCAAAACCGATGGCGGATGCAGTTGGACTGGGCATTGATGTAGGGGCTCCCTGCGGCAACATGGTGATCAATATGGGAGCCGATACGACCGAGATCTCTGTAATCTCCCTCGGGGGCATCGTGAGAAGCCGCCTGGTAAAGCAGGGAGGCAGTCAGATCGACCAGTGGATGATCTCAAAGCTAAAGAGAAACCACAATATTGAGATCGGGATGAAGAGCGCGGAGCGGTTAAAGCTTTTGTATGCCAGAAGGGAAGAAGAAGGGAAACCTGCCTATGTAAAAGGCAGAGACCTTGTCAGCGGGCTGCCAAAGAAGATCCAGGTTCCGGGAGATCTGGCTGAAGAAAAGGTAAGAAGTTATGTCAACGACATTATTATCGAAGCCAAAGCCATGCTGGAAGTGATTCCTCCGGAACTGGCATCGGATATCATGGTGGAGGGCATTTATCTGTCAGGGGGAAGTTCCTCCTTTCAAAAGATTCCGGAGTGGATGGAGGATGCCATCGGCATTCATATCCGCACCGGGGAACAGCCGGAGGAGAGTGTTGTCCGCGGCTTGAAGACGATGATGAACAAAGATTACAAATACCAGTGAGGAAAGTGAAATGAAATTTCAGAAGAAAAATATGCGTTCGAGGCATTACCTGTTCATTTTTGCAGGGGTGTGCTTTTTGTTAATCGGGATCAGTGTTTTTGCAGGGGGTGTGCTGTCTCCGGTCAAAGCATTGGCCACAGGAATTTTAAGTCCTATGCAGAAAGGGATTAATTCCATCGGGAACGGTATTTTTTCCTGGAATGAAAATATTAAAACCAAAGAACAGCTGAAAGAAGATAACAAAGTCCTTCAGGAGAAGATCGATTCCCTGAAGATGCAGAACCGGATTCTGTCTCAGGATCAGGTAGAGCTTGAGCGTCTTCAGGATCTTTTGAAGCTCAAAGCAAAATATAAAAAATACAGTACGGTCGGGGCCAGAGTCATCAGCAAGGGTTCCGGCAACTGGTTTGAAATCTTTGCCATCGACAAAGGCAGCAAAGACGGCATTAAGAAAAACATGAATGTGATTGCAGACAATGGGCTGGTAGGCATCGTATACGATGTGTCTGATCATTATGCAAAGGTGCGGACGATCATCAATGATACCAGCATGGTCAGCGCCATGTTTTTGAAGACAAAGGATTCCTGCATCGTCAGGGGAAGTCTGAGCACGATGTCTGACGGCTACCTGGAAGTCGTATATATTGATAAGAACGCAAAGGTCAAAGAAGGCGATGAGCTGGTGACCTCATATTTGAGTTCTAAATTTGTGGAAGGAATCTCCATTGGTAAAGTATCCGATATCAAGCTGGATTCCACAAAGCTTACAAAGACCGCAAAGGTCACACCGATCGTGGATTTCAAGCACTTAAAGGAAGTCCTTGTGATCACGGACCTGAAAGAAAATGTTAATCTGGATGAAAAGACAAAAGAATAGGCAGGTGGGATGATGAGACTGAAACGGACTTTATTTTATATTCTATCTGTAATCTTTTGTTTCCTTCTGCAGACATCGGTGTTTCAGTTTTTAAAACTTGCCGATGTCATGCCGAACGTTCTGCTGATCCTGACGGTGACCCTGGGACTGATCAGGGGAAAGAAAGCAGGGATCGGCATCGGATTTTCCTGCGGTCTGCTGATCGATATATTTTTCGGTGACGTTCTCGGGCAGTATGCCCTTCTTTATCTGCTCATCGGCTATATCAACGGATGTTTCAACTCTTTTTTTTATGAAGACGACGTCCTTCTGCCGTTCGGGCTTTTAGTCATCAATACCCTGGCTTACAGCTTTGCGATCTTTTTCTTTTTCTTTGCACTGAGAGGAAGATTTGCATTTTTCAGTTACTTAAAAGATATTATGATACCGGAAGCGGTCTATACGGGGCTGATCGCGCTGCCTCTGTATAAACTTCTTCTGTTCATCGACGTACGCATCAGTGATTCAGAAAAAAGGAGCATGTTCTAGTGTTTAGAAAGTTACAAAACCGGGTTGAAAAATTATTGGCAAACAGGCTTCTGGCAATGGCTGTTTTATTTGCAGTTCTCTTTCTTGTACTGGTCTGCCGGCTGTTTGTCATTCAGATCGTTCAGGGGCAGTCACATAAAGAAGACTTCACCTACAAAGTAGAAAAGACCGTCAAGACTTCCGGTACGAGAGGAAATATCTATGACTGCAACGGAAAACTTCTGGCATATAACAAAATGGTTTATACGGTCAATTTTCAGAATGACAATAAGTTTAAAACGCTGGCTCAGGAAAATAAGACTTCTGAGAACTATGAAAAAAATAAGGTGATTTATGAAGTGATCAAGATCCTGGAAAAAAACAAAGATTCCTTCAAGAGCGATATTCCGATCGAGATCACAGGAAACGGCACATTCCGCTTTACGGAGAAAGGCTCCAGACTGGAACGGTTCAAGAGGGAAGCATTCGGCATCGGGACAGATACGAAGGGGCTTTCCAAGGAACGTTTAAAGCTCCGTCAGCAGCAGCTGAATGCCAGTGCGGAGGAAGTGTTTGAGTACTTAAGAAACGGGACTATGGGAAGTCCCGGGGTCGGGAAAATGTTTGACATCGATGAGAAGTATTCAGACAAAGATGCTTTAAAGATCATGTCTGTCCGATACAGCGCCTACTTAAGCCGCTATTCTCAGTATATGAAGGTGACCTTTGCCACGGAGGTGAGCAGCAGGAGTATCGCGGAGATCGAAGAACGCTCCAATGAGCTTACGGGCATCGACGTGAGCACCAAGTCCATCCGGGTTTATAAAAACAGTGAAGCCATGTCTCATGTGATCGGTTATACCGGTACCATCAATACCGAGGAGCTTGATGACTATAATAAAGGAAAAAAGGAAAGCGACAAAGATTATTATGCGATGGACGATGCGGTCGGAAAGGCAGGCATTGAAAAAGAGCTGGAGTCTTATCTGCACGGCAGCAGCGGCAGCCAGAGCATGATCGTTAACAATATAGGAAAGATCGTAAAAACGACTAAGACAGAAAAGGCAGGAACAGGAAATAACGTAGTCCTGTCGATCGACAGCGATCTTCAGGAATATGCATATAACTTGCTGGAGAGAAGAATCACAGGCATCGTTCTGTCTAAACTCACCACCTCTGATTCCAAGGGTGACAGAAGCAATATAAGGATTCCGATCAAAGATGTCTACTATTCACTGATTGGAAACAGTATTGTAGACATCACGGACCTGAACGGAGAGCGTGCAAATTCTTACGAAAAGAGCATGTATAAAAAGATTCAGAGCCTCAAAAAGGACAGTATTAAAACGATTCGGAAGAATCTTACGGGCAGTACAAAGGCTTACAAAGACGAGAGTGAGGAAAAGCAGAATTATGCTGACTATGTGTATAAGATGCTTTCCAGGAAAAAAGTTCTCTTAACCGGCTCTATTGACACGAAGGACAAGACATATCTCAGATGGAAAGATGAAAAGATCGGCCTGGGTGAGTTCCTCAAATATGCCATCAATAAAGAATGGATCGATATTTCCATGCTGGATCTGCCGTCCAAATACAGTGATACAGAACAGATCTTTGACGCGCTTGTGTCCTATGTGGAAGAACAGCTTGAAAAGGATGATGAATTTGATCTGACGGTTTGCGAACAGAAGATCGGAACCGGTGAACTCAGCGGAAGGTCTGTTTGTCTACTTTTGTACGAGCAGGGGGTACTGAATAAGAAAAAAGACGCAGGGACCTATCAGAGCCTGAAGAGCGGTTCCCTGGATGCCTACTCCTTTATACGCCAGAAGCTTTCAAAAAGAGAGATTACACCGGCCCAGCTCGGACTGGATCCATGTTCCGGCTCCATTGTGATCACAGATCCCGACACGGGAAAAGTGAAAGCCATGGTCAGCTATCCGGGATATGACAGCAATAAGCTGTCCAACGGAATCGACAACGACTACTACCGGCAGCTGGCCAATTCCACGGCGACGCCTCTTTACAATCAGGTGCTGAACCACAGAACGGCTCCGGGGTCCACTTTCAAGCCTTTGTCTGCGATCACCGCCCTGAATGAGGGAACAATTTCCACTGGCACTCAGATACAGTGTACCGGCGTGTTTGACAAGATCAGTCCTGCGGCCCACTGCTGGATTTATCCCAACGGAAAGCACGGCTACAATAATGTGGCCGGGGCATTAGAAGTCTCTTGTAATTGCTTCTTTTATGAGGTAGGATATGACTTAGGCATGACAGGGTCATCATACAGCAGCAAGAAAGGCCTGGAGGCTTTGAAAAAATATGCGACCAAGGTAGGACTGAATAAAAAGTCCGGCATAGAGCTGAGCGAGATGGCTCCGCATATTTCAGATGAGACCTCTGTGCGTTCTGCCATCGGACAGGGAACAAACAGCTTCACGCCGAGCCAGATTTCCAACTACGTGACGACGCTGTCAAATAAGGGAACTGTCTACGACCTGAGTATCTTAGATAAAGTTACCACATCGGGCGGAAAGACAGTGAAAAAATACGGTGTCAAGAAGAAGAGCAAACTCACGCTGAATGATGACTCTTACTGGGATGCGGTCTGGTCCGGCATGCGCAGGGTTGTTTCCGGAAAGAAAGGCGCTGTGACCAGTATATTTAAAGGGCTCAATGTGAAAGTGGCGGGCAAGACAGGAACCGCCCAGGAAGATAAGAAACGGCCGAATCATGCGCTGTTCATATCTTTCGGTCCCTATGAGGATCCTGAGATCACGGTCACCGCGGTCATCCCTTATGGATATACGTCATCCAATGCGGCAGCCGCGGCGAAGGATGTCTATAAGTATTATTTTGCAAATGATAAAGAGAAGGCGAAATTAAGGAAGGACAAGAAAGTAATTTCTGCGGCCGGTTCAGTATCCGATTAAGAGAGGTGAATATATATGAAAGAACCAGTATTGTTAAAGGGAAACAATTTTGGTTTGACGATTGTCCTGGATGACAAGATAGAATTTGAAGAACTGCTTACCATTATTGCGAAAAAGTTTGTGGAGGCCGCAAAGTTCTTCAACACCAAGACCCAGGTTGTGTTAAAGATCGAAGGAAGGGTGTTGAGTGTGGAGGAAACCGAACGGGTTCTGGAGACAATCTCAGAAAACAGCTCCCTTTCTATTGCTTATGTAATGGAAGGGGACCAGGTTTTGGAAACGAAATTTAAAAAGGTGATCGAAGAACGGTCAATCAGGCTGAAAGAGTCCCAGAACGAATCCCGGTTAAAAAGCGGAGGAGTCTCCTTCGGACAATTTTATCAGGGGACTTTGAGATCCGGACAGAGTCTGGAATCCGATGCCAGTGTGGTAGTCATCGGGGATGTGAATCCCGGAGCCACCGTGAAGGCAAAAGGCAATATCGTCGTACTGGGATGTGTAAAAGGCTATGTGTTTGCAGGAGTGGACGGGAATGACAAAGCTTTCATCGCTGCCCTGGAGATGAAGCCGATGCAGATTCGGATCGGCAGTTATATTGCGAGATCATCCGATCAGGAATCTGCAAAGAAGCGGCTGTTTGGAAAAAAAGCAAAGCAGGGTGACGAGGAAGCCAAGATTGCATTTGTAGAGGATGAAAATATTTACATAGAACCTATATCAAAATCACTTCTGAATGAAATTACAGCTTAAAACAATGGAGGAAGAAAACAATGAGTGAAGTAATCGTAATCACATCAGGAAAAGGCGGCGTTGGGAAAACAACCACGACGGCCAACGTAGGAACCGGTCTGGCAAAAGAAGGGAAAAAGGTTGTACTGATCGACACGGACATCGGACTCAGGAATCTGGATGTGGTCATGGGGCTGGAAAACAGGATTGTCTATAATCTTGTCGATGTGGTAGAGGGAAACTGCAGGATCAAACAGGCGATGATCAAGGACAAAAAATATCCTGATCTTTATCTTCTGCCTTCTGCACAGACAAGGGATAAATCTTCTGTGAGTCCAGAGCAGATGAAAAAAGTTGTGGATGAGCTGAAAGAAGAGTTTGACTATATCCTTCTGGACTGCCCCGCAGGGATTGAACAGGGATTCCAGAATGCCATCGCAGGAGCAGACCGTGCACTGATCGTGACGACCCCGGAGGTATCTGCGATCCGTGATGCAGACCGGATTATAGGGCTTTTGGAGGCAAATGAGATACATAAGATCGACCTGGTCATCAACAGGATCCGTATGGATATGGTAAAAAGAGGGGACATGCTTTCCAAGGATGATGTGCTGGATATCCTGGCTATTGAGCTGATCGGAGTTGTGCCGGATGATGAGAACATTGTCGTCTCCACAAACCAGGGAGAACCTCTTGTGGGCAGTGACAGTATAGCAGGAAAGGCTTATACAAATATCTGTAAGAGAGTTATGGGACAAGAAGTACCGTTTTTGGATTTGGATACCAAATCATTCTTCGAGAAACTTGCCGGTATCTTCAAAAAATAGGGAAGGGGTAGAAGAATGGGTTTGTTTGACAGCTTTTTTAAAAAGAAAAATTCGGCGGATGAAGCCAAAGACCGGTTAAAGCTCCTGCTTGTTTCTGACCGTTCCAATTGCTCTCCGGAAACGATGGAACTGATTAAAAATGACATTATCAAAGTGATTTCAAAATATATGGAGATCGATGCCCAGGGACTGGACATCCAGATCACCCAAAACGACGAGGAACACACAGGACCGGCTCTGTTTGCGAATATCCCGATCCGGGAAATGAAAAAGAAAAAATAGACATGGAGTGATAAAATGCTTAGAAACTACCGACTGCAAAACTACAATATAAAGCTGGTTCTCAATGTATTGGTGCTGGCCACATTAGGAATTATTTTTATCCACAGCGCAAATCCGTCTTTTGTGATGAAACAGGGCTTGGGTCTGATCCTTTGTTTTGCTGTCATGGCAGTAGTTTCACTGATCGATTATCAGACGTGGCTTCGGAGTTCCAATCTGCTCTATATCATCAATCTTTTGCTGCTGATCGGCGTTAAGCTGTTCGGAAAAGACGTAAACGGGGCAAAGCGCTGGTTTTCACTGGGCCCCCTGGGTACGCTTCAGCCGTCAGAACTCAGCAAGATCGTGATGATCATAGTCATCGCAGATTTCGTAGTCCGCCATGAGGATGATCTGAACGAACCGAAAGTATTGGGCAAACTTGCGCTTTTATGTGCACCGCCGCTGTATCTGATTTTAAAACAGCCCAATCTGTCCACGACACTGGATATCGTTTTTATCATTCTTGCCATCGTCTTTGTGGGAGGATTAAGCTCAAAGCTGATCCTTAGAGTTTTGATCATAGGGATTCCCCTTTTTGCAGTGTTTATATGGTATGTCCAGACACCGGGACAGATTCTTTTAGAGTCTCATCAGGTAGCGCGGATTATGTCCTTTTTAAACCCGGCAGCCTATGCGGATTCTACGGCACTCCAGACAGCCAATTCTGTCATGGCCATCGGGTCCGGCGGTTTGTTCGGGAAGGGATTCGGGTCGAATACGATCTCGGATGTCTCCGCCAGCGATGTAAATCTGGTCTCAGAACGCCAGACAGACTTTATATTTTCTGTGGTGGGAGAAGAGTTCGGATTTTTAGGATGTCTTGTTGTGATCGGACTCCTGGTTCTTTTAGTAGCCCAGTGCCTGAATGTGGCCCGGAAAGCCGATAATGGAGCAGCCAAAATGGTAGCTGTGGGCGTGTCTGCCTATATGGGATTCCAGTCTTTTATCAACATTGGAGTCGCCACGGGAACTCTGCCCAATACAGGACTTCCGCTGCCGTTTATCAGCTATGGCCTGAGTTCACTCTTGTCGGCATCCATTGCCATCGGCCTGCTGCTGAATATCTATCTTCAACGCAAAAAATATTAGGAGGAACCTTTATGAATGTAGGATTAGTTGCGCACGATGCGAAAAAAATGCTGATGCAGAACCTCTGCATTGCTTATCAGGATATTTTGAGGCGGCATACGCTGTACGCCACAGCCACCACGGGAAAGGTGATTGAGGAAGTGACAAACTTAACGATTCACAAGCTTCAGGTGGGACATTTCGGCGGCATGCATCAGATCGGAGCGCTGATCGAAAACAATGAAATGGATCTTCTGATCTTTCTGCAGGATCCGGACAACAAGCAGAGGACACAGGGCTTCTATGACGTACTGAACCTTTGTGACAAACATAACATCCCATGTGCCACCAATCTGCCGACGGCAGAGGCTCTGATCATGGCCCTGGACCGGGGGGATCTGGACTGGAGAGAGATGTATACTCAATAGGCTGTCACATGGCAGTCTTTCTTTTCATTTCTCAGGGCATTTACTTGAAATCAGGAGGACAGAATGAAAAAACGAATTTTATGTATATGTATGACGGCAGTACTGCTCATTTCTCTGACCGGGTGCAGCGCGGCGGATACACTGACGCAGCTTTCCGTTACTTATGAAAAACATCTGGAGAAGAATCAGGATGAGCTTAGGACGGAGACTCTGGGGGATAACTGGAAGTCGAAAGGAGCCTATGTAGGCGTTATATCCAGGGAGGATGCCGATACAGAGCAGTATTCCGGAGTGAAAGAAGCGCTGCTCGTCAACAATACGACAAATCAGGTGGTCGCTGCGCAGAAGGTATTTGACAAGGCCTACCCTGCGAGTATTACAAAAATCATGACGGCCCTTCTGGTGTTGGAAAACTGCAGGCTCGACGATGTTGTAACCATTGATAAAGATATCACCTTCGATGACCCGGCAGCGGTGAGCCTGCATCTGAAAAAAGGTGACAAGATCACAGTAGAAGCCCTTTTAAACGGACTGATCGTCATGTCGGCCAATGATACTGCCATCGCTCTCGGAAGAAAGGTTGCAGGCAGTGACAAAAAGTTTGTGGCAATGATGAATAAACGGGCTCGTGAACTTGGAGCTACCAATACAAATTTTGAGAATCCAAACGGCCTGCATTTGAAGAATCATTATACGACTGCGTATGACCTGTACCTGATCTTCCAGGAACTGGTGAAACATAATGAATTTTTATCCATTGCAGGAAAGGCGAGCAGTTATATAGAATATACAAACCAAAAAAACAAACTCCAGGCATTTGATATGGCAGCGACCAATCAGTACCTGCTGGGCAATTATAATCTTCCTCACAAAGTGTTTATGCTGGGAGGAAAGACGGGGACGACAACAGAAGCAGGTTCCTGTCTGATCATTCTCACAAAAAACGAGGAGGGTGAAGAATTCATTTCTGTCATTTTAAAAGCTTCCAGCAAACAAACTCTATATCACACGATGACAGAAGTATTGAAAAAGGAAAATTAAGAAGATGGAACTCTACAACACTTACTCGGCACATTTGAAAAAGAGATTCGGGGAGAAAGTATATAAGCTCCCGGTCAATCTTCCTGTGACCTGTCCGAACCGGATGGAAGGCAGAGGCTGCAGTTTCTGTGCCGGAGTCGGGACCGGCTTTGAAGCCATGTCTGAAACAGTGCCTGTAAAGGATCAGCTGAACAGGACAAAAGCTTATATCGGCAAACGGTATGGGGCAAAAAAGTTTTTAGCCTATTTTCAGAATTACACGAATACATTTCTGCCTATTGGGGAATTTCGTAACTATGTGCTGGAAGCACTGGAGGAAGAAGATATTGTGGGAATTTCAATATCCACAAGACCTGACTGTATCCGAAAAGATTATCTGGAGTTTTTAAATGAGATACAACAGGAGCGGGGAGCCGCCGTGACCATAGAATTTGGACTTCAGACGGTCAATTACCATACATTGAAGAAAATGAACAGGGGCCATACTCTGGCAGAGTATTTAAATGCGGTTCTCCTCACGGCCCCCTTCGGGTTTGAGATCTGTACCCATGTCATTCTAAATCTGCCCGGAGACACAGTAGAAGATGCAGTGGAGACAGCCAGGGTGATTTCTGCCCTGCCCGTGTCTGTGGTCAAGGCCCATTCTCTTTATATTCCGAAGAACTCCGTATTGTATGAAGAATACAGGGATGGTAAAATATCATTATGCACAAAAGAAGAATATATCAACCGGCTGGCAGAGTTTGTGGCAGAACTTAGAAAAGATATTGTCATCGAGAGGCTTTTCAGCAGAGTACCCGAGGAAGATGCCGTATTTTCAAACTGGGGTGTCAGCTGGTGGAAATTAAAGGATCTGTTTGAGGAAACGATGAAACAAAAAGGATATGTCCAGGGATGCAGATGTAATTATTTAGACGGGGCAGCTTTGAGGCGCTGGAGGATATAGATGGCTAGGAAAAAATCGAGATGGAATATTGGGACTGTTGTTTTTCTTGTCCTGCTGATCTATGTTCTGATCAACGTAATGATCTTCATAGGCAAGGAAAAGCTGACAGTTTATAAAGTGACAGAAGATAAAATTTCATCGACATATTCCCTCACCGGAATCGCCCTGAGGAACGAGAAACTTTTGAAGGCCGAAGACGACGGTTATATTACATATTATACGGAAGAGGGGAAAAGGGTCAAAAAGTCCGGCATGCTTTATGTTTTGGACAAGAACGGAAAGGTCCAGAAAGAGTTTGCCAATCAGGTGGAAGAAATGAAGGGAAGAGGAGATATTCAGGAGAATACCAGGATCAAAAGCCGGCTTTCCGAGTTTAAATCTATCTACTCCGACAAAGATTTTGAAGATGTCTATGACTTGAAATATGATCTGAAAAATGCTGTGCTGGGCATCAATGAAAAATCTCTGAAGAAGGTCATGGAACAGGTCAAAGAACAGGTCGGGGATGCGTCGTTTTCTACCAGAAGGAGCAGTATCAGCGGCATTGCAAGCTTCTATTCGGACTCCTTCGACGGCAGGGAGGCAGGCCAGATAAAAGCGAGTGATTTTGAGAGAGAAAATTACAGGGTTACAAAACTGAATTCTACAGACAAAGTGAAAAAAGGGGACACCGTATGCAGGGTGACGAAGAGTGAAAAATGGACACTGGCGGTCCTTCTTGATAAGGAGCAGTATACCAGCCTAAAAGGCAGAAAGACTGTAACCGTGAAATTTGTGGATGATCAGATGAAAGCAGAGGCCGGCGTTGAGACCGAAAAAAAAGAAGACGGCTATTTTGCCTATCTGTCTCTGGATCAATATCTGATCCGCTACATCGGAGAACGGTATGTAGATATCGATCTGCTCCTGGATACGTATCAGGGACTTAAAATTCCGGATTCTGCGATCGTCTCAAAACAGTTTTATCAGGTTCCGGTCAAGTATATTACAAAAGGTAATAACGGAGCCGGCGAGGGGTTCAGTGTCAGAACCACGTCCAAGGACGGAAATGTCAAGGTGGAACAAAAAGAATTTAAGATTTATAAAAAGACAAAGAATTACTGTTATCTTGATCCGGAAGAGGTGGAGGAAGGCACTACCTTTGAGGCAATGGATGCCGGTGACCGCTTTACGGTAGGAGAAAAGAAGAGACTGAAAGGAGTCTACTGCACGAATCAGGGCTATGCTGATTTCCGTCCGGTACAGGTTATTGTAAATAAAGACGGCTATACCATAGTAGAGACAGATACATTAAATGGCATCCGGCTGTATGATTTTGTCGTTCTCGACAGCAAAGCGATCAAAGAAAACCAAATCATATATTAAAGTTAGGAAGTGTGTGATATGTTAATCGACCAGTACAAATTAGTGAAAGAAAATGTAAAGGCTGCCTGTGAAAAGGCGGGGAGAGATCCAAAAGAGGTGACTGTGATCGCGGTCAGCAAGACAAAACCTCTGTCTATGATCGAGGAGCTGATGGACTGCGGGGTCATGGATTTCGGGGAAAACAAGGTCCAGGAAATCATGAAGAAATATGAGGAGATCAAGTCTCCGGTGCGCTGGCATATGATCGGCCATTTTCAGACAAATAAAGTAAAATATATAGTGGATAAGGTGGCGCTGGTCCACTCTGTGGATTCTGTAAAGCTGGCACGGCAGATCAGCAAAGAAGCCTTAAAGCATAAGATTCAGGTGCCGGTGCTGATCCAGGTGAACCTGGCAAGGGAAGAGACAAAATCCGGCTTTATGGAAGAAGAGCTCTTCGGTGCGCTGGAAGAAATTTCTAGGCTTCCGGGGGTTTTGGTGCAGGGACTCATGCAGATCGCACCATTCGTGGAAAATCCAGAAAATAACCGGGTATATTTCAGAAGGATGCGGCAATTATTTGTTGACATCAAAGAGAAAAACTTTGATAATATAGCTATGAACATCCTTTCCATGGGTATGACGAATGATTATCAGGTTGCGGTGGAAGAAGGCTCTACCATGGTGCGGGTAGGAACAGGTATTTTTGGGGAAAGAGACTACAACAAATAGTGGAGGATAAAGAGCATGGGTGCAGTGGATAAGCTGTTGAATTTTATGAAGCTTACGGAAGATGAAGAATATGATGAGTACGACGAATACGAAGAGGAGGAAGAAGAACCGGATACAGAACGGCGCTCATTCTTCCGGAAAAAAGATACGGTCAGAGAAGAGTCAAATGTGATTGAACCGATCACATACACGAGCAGAGAGACGAAAGATCCAAAACCCCGCCGCTTCGGCTCCGGGAAAGTGGTATCCATGAACGGTCACGGTGTAGAAGTTTACGTGATTAAGCCACAGGATTTTGCAGAGGCCCAGACGGCGGCAGATCTTCTGAAAGAAGGCAAGACAGTTGTCATCAATCTGGAAGGAGTTGAACTCACGGTTGCCCAGAGAAGCATCGACTTTGTGGGCGGAGCGACCTATGCGATTGACGGCTCCCTTCAGGCTGTTTCCAACAATATTTTTATTGCGGCACCGGACAGCATCGAGGTCAATGGAGATTTGAGAAGTGAGATCATGAATGAAAATATTATCTCACCTCAGTTAAAATAAGCCATGGACGAGCAGCTGTTTAAAAAGCGACTGGAGGAATTGGCTCAGACTGCATTTATGAATTCAGTGTATACCCATACACCGTTTCTGTCGGAGAGGGAACAGAGCCTCTTTCATGAGATGAGACAGGAACTTTCTTTTGCAGACGCATCACTTTATGGCGGCCATGAAGATTATGACCGCTGTATTGTTGTGTTCGGCTCAAAAGAGATGTTTGGATATGAAGGTGAGATTCCATTGGCGTGTGCCAAAATCTCGCCTCTTTTTAAGAAGTTTGCAGAAACGCTCACCCACAGGGATTACCTCGGTGCTCTCATGAATCTGGGGATCGAGAGAAACCAGATCGGCGATATTTTAATTTCGGACGGGGAGGCTTATGTTTTCTGTTTCAGACATATGGCTGAATTCCTGTGCCGGGAACTTACAAAGGTCAGGAATACACAGGTGGAAACCGTCGGTGTAGATTTTAAGGAAATTCATTACTGGCAGGAATATAGTACAAAAGATGGATTTGTGTCTTCACCAAGGCTGGATGCTCTTGTGGGGCTGGCTTTCGGGCTCTCGAGGAGCAAGGCTCTTTCTTTATTTCAGAGTCAGAAAGTATTCATCCGCGGGAAAATGGAGACAAGGAACAGTTACCAGGCAAAACCAGAAGACGTTATATCTGTCCGGGGATTCGGCAAATTCCGGTTTCAGGAACTGGGAAGAGAGACGAAGAAGGGCAGGTTTCACGTAAAGCTGCAAATTTATAAATAGGAGGATGCACATGATTACACCAATCGAGTTATTAGGTAAGGAACTGAAAAGAGGATTTGGCTATAAAGCTATTGAAGTCGATGAATTTCTGGAGGAAGTGGCCAGAGATTACGAGAAAGTCTACAAAGAAAATAACGAACTGAAAGAGAGAGTCTCAGCCCTTACAGAGAATCTCGACCATTACCGTGTCATCGAAGAGTCATTGAAAAAGGCACTGGTGCTTGCGGAGGAAACTTCCAAGGAGACGATCGCAAATGCCGATAAGGCGGCCAAAGCCATGGAAGAGCAGGCTGAGATGGAAGCCAGGGAGATCTTAGAAAAGGCCAGAAGAGAAGCCGAGGATTTTGCAAGGCAGGCGAGAGAGGCATTTGATAAAGAAAACCAGGAAAAGCTGGAAGAGATCGCTTCTCTGGAAAAACAGATCAACAAACTGACCGGGGATTATGTGTCATACAAATCCAGAATGATGCAGTTTATCAACGGGCAGCTGGATTATCTGAAAAATCCCGTATATGATCTGGAGATCACAAAGAAATCAAAAAAAGAAGAGACAGAGGCAGCGGCTGCTGAGGAGCCTGAATATGATGGAAGAGAGTAAGCTTAGCGTCAGGGAACAGGGGAAAAAAATATACGATATCTATTTCAGGGACTCTTTTGATGACCTGACAGAGGCACTCTCTGAGGCCGGACTGTTAAACAGAAAAGTGTGCATTGTGACAGAGAGCAATGTGGCGCCGCTCTATTTAAAAGAGTTGTATGACTTGCTAAACCCTGTCTGTACGAAAGTGACCACATTCAGCTTCAGTGCCGGAGAAGCCCACAAGCAGTTAAAGACCGTGGAACATTTATATGAGCAGCTGATCCGGAATCATTTTGACCGGAAGGACCTGATTGTGGCTCTGGGCGGCGGTGTGGCGGGAGACATGGCCGGGTTTGCCGCAGCGACTTATTTAAGAGGGATCGATTTCATTCAGATTCCGACGACTCTGCTTTCCCAGGTGGACAGCAGCATTGGCGGAAAGACCGGCGTGGATTTTATCCAGTATAAAAATATGATCGGAGCTTTTCACCAGCCGAAGCTTGTATATATTAATGTAAATACGCTGAAGAGTCTTCCGGACCGGGAGTATGTTTCCGGAATGGCAGAAGTGATCAAACATGGTCTGATCAAAGATCAGGCTTATTACTGCTGGATCAGAGACCATAAAGATCAGATCCTCTCGAAAGATCCGGATACAATGCTTGAGATGATCCGAAAAAGCTGTGATATCAAACGGCAGGTTGTGGAGGCAGATCCGAAAGAGCAGGGAGAGCGTGCTCTGTTAAACTTCGGACATACGCTGGGGCATGCAGTGGAGACACTGATGGATTTTTCACTGCTCCACGGAGAGTGTGTGGCGATCGGGTGCCGTCTCGCCCTGAAGATCTCCAGAAACCGCGGTATGATTTCTGAAAAAGAAACAGAGGAAATATGTGCGCTGTTTGATGCCTTTTCCCTGGATCAAAGGTTTGACAGGCTGACGCCGGAACGGATCATTGAGACAACAAAATCCGACAAGAAGATGGCAGGCGGACATATCCGTTTTATCCTTTTAAAAAGGATCGGGGAGGCCTGTATTGACCTCACGGTCAGCGACGAAGAAATGATGGAAGTATTAGAGGAAGAGCTGAGATGAAGCAGATAAAAGTGTTTGCCGCGATCGCAATTTTTCTGGCCGCAGACCAGATTTCAAAGGCAGCGGCGGTGATGTCCCTGAAAGGGAGAGAAGGAATTTCAATCCTGAAAGATATATTTGAACTTCAGTACGTGGAAAACAGGGGTGCGGCTTTTGGAATTCTTCAAAACCAGCAATGGCTGTTTTTTGTTATCACAGTGCTTGCTGTGGCACTGCTTACATTTGCTTATTCTAAGCTTCCGGATGAGAAAAAATACCGTCCGCTCCGCTTTTGCTATGTTTTTTTATGTGCCGGAGCCGTCGGCAATCTTATAGACAGAATTTTCAGGGGATATGTGGTGGACTTTTTCTACTTTAAGCCGATCAATTTCCCTGTGTTCAACGTAGCTGATATCTATGTGACAGTATCTATGGCAGTACTGTTTTTTCTCATTCTTGTTTATTATAAAGAAGACGATTTTGCATTTTTGGAAAAAAGGAAACAGGGCTGATGGAACAAGAGAGACAATTTACAGTTTCGCAGAAAGAGACCGGCAGCAGACTGGATGTCTGTCTGGCCGGAAGGTTCCCTGAATTTACAAGATCCTATTTACAGAAGCTTTGCAAAGATTCAGCGGTGCTGGTAGATGACGCTGAAAAAAAGAGCAATTATAAAGTCCGGGAAGGGGAACGGGTCATTTTGAAGGTTCCGAAGCCGACGGAGCTCTCCATTAAGCCTGAAAAAATGGATCTGGACATTGTCTATGAAGACCGGGACATTATTCTGATCAATAAACCCAAGAACATGGTCGTTCATCCGGCACCTGGCCACTATGAGGGCACTCTGGTCAACGGGCTGATGGAACACTGCAGGGATGAGCTGTCAGGGATCAACGGGGTACTGCGCCCCGGCATCGTCCACAGAATCGATAAGGATACCACAGGAATTCTCATCGTCTGCAAAAACGATATGGCCCACCAGTGTCTGGCAGAACAGCTGAAGGATCATACGATCACAAGGCGATATCACGCCATTGTCTGTCACAACATAAAAGAAGAATCAGGAACAGTGGATGCACCGATCGCAAGGAGCAGGAAAGACCGAAAAAAGATGGCCATAGACCGGGAGGCCGGCAGGAGAGCAGTCACTCATTACCGGGTGCTGGAACGCCTGAAAGAAGGTTTTACCTACATCGAATGCAGACTGGAGACGGGAAGGACCCATCAGATCCGGGTGCATATGGCATCCATCGGACATCCGCTTTTGGGTGATACCGTCTATGGTCCGAAAAAGTCTAAGTATTCCCTTGAAGGGCAGTGTCTTCACGCCAAAGTCCTCGGGTTTACCCATCCGAGGACGAAGGAATACATGGAGTTTGAGGTAGGGCTTCCTGCATACTTTGAAGAACTCTTAAAACGTTTAGGTTAAAGAAAGGAAATCAGCATGGAAATTGGATTTATCGGATGCGGAAACATGGCGAAGGCCATGATTTCGGGAATTCTTGCGGAAGGGACATTTACAAAAGACGAGATGATCGCTTCCGGGCCCTCTGAGGACAAAATGAATCAAATCTCAGAGCAGCTAGGCATAACAACAACGTCAGACAACATAAAAGCGGCGAAGAATTCAAGAATCATTGTTCTGTCCGTGAAACCGCAGATGTATGATAAGGTGATCCGGGAGATTCGGGACGAGGTCGGCAAAGACCAGATCGTTGTCACTATTGCGGCAGGACTTTCTATGGAGACTGTGGAGAGAAGCTTCGGAAAAGAAACAAAAATCATCCGCACCATGCCGAATACACCGGCTCTGGTAGGGGAAGGCATGACCGGCATGTGTATGAATCCATATGTTGAGGAGGAAGAAGCACGGGAAGTCCGGAAGATTTTTGAAAGTTTCGGGAAGGTAGAAATTGTGGATGAAAAGCTCATTGACGCGGTTGTCGGTGTCAGCGGAAGTTCACCGGCCTACGTCTATATGTTTATCGAGGCGCTGGCGGATGCTGCGGTGCTCGGAGGGATACCGAGAGAAAAAGCATATACCTTTGCTGCCCAGGCAGTGCTGGGCAGTGCAAAAATGGTTCTTGAGACAAAGGAACACCCCGGGAAATTAAAAGATGCGGTTTGTTCACCGGCGGGAACTACTATTGAGGCAGTCAGAGTACTGGAGCAAAAAGGACTCAGGAGCGCTGTCATAGAAGCAGCTAATGCAGCTGTGGAAGTGAGCAGAAATATGTAAATGATCCTTTACAGGGGATTTTTTCTGTGATATACTTATCAAGTTGACCGGTACTCAGATTTCGGACATCTCCGACCAAGTCTTAGTATCTGGCGGCTATTTCATATAATTTAAGGAGGAAACAAAATGATTTCATCAGAAAAGAAAAAACAGATCGTTGCAGAATTCGGAAGGGATGCCAATGACACCGGTTCACCGGAAGTGCAGATCGCGATCCTTACAGCAAGGATTGAAGAACTTCAGGAGCATTTTGATATGCACAAGAAGGATCACCATTCCAGAAGAGGTCTGTTAAAGATGGTAGGTAAGAGACGTAATCTTTTAGCATACTTAAAGAATAAGGATGTTGCTAGATACCGTGCGCTGATCGAGAGACTCGGACTGAGAAAATAGCAGAATTATGGGGACAGGAATTCAAATTCCTGTCTTCTTTTTTTCATTCAGTTGTGATACAATAAAAAAGTTGTGAAAGACGTATTCCGAGACTACTAAGGAGTCCACAGACTGTGCTGTGGACCGCTTAGTTGTTTCGGCGTCTTTTAAATATTGTTTTAAGGAGATTAAACATGGTAAAAAAATTTAGTATGGAACTTGCAGGCAGGACTTTGACCGTAGAAGTGGGGCGTGTGGCGGCACAGGCAAACGGTGCGGCATTTATGCACTACGGAGACACCGTTGTCCTCTCGACAGCTACGGCTTCCGATAAACCGAGAGACGGAATTGATTTCTTCCCGCTGAGTGTCGAATATGAAGAGAAACAGTATGCAGTGGGTAAAATTCCGGGAGGATTTTTAAAGAGAGAGGCAAGACCTTCTGAGAATGCGATTCTCACAGACCGTGTAATCGACCGTCCGATGCGTCCTCTGTTTCCGAAAGATTACAGAAACGACGTACTGCTGGACAACCTTGTTATGTCCGTAGACCCGGACTGCAGCCCGGAGCTTAC
>OKER01000008.1_pt1 | contig 90900 bp, 95 predicted proteins | sample 1610031 | NCBI WGS metagenome assembly OKER01 (sample SAMN04436611, study PRJEB24849) | human gut metagenome | biome: human gut; feature: NICU; material: stool | host: Homo sapiens | place: USA: Saint Louis, MO | collected 2009-12-31
ACTCTATGAAACGACTTCGTAATTTAAAAGAAAAACGTTACCTTATTTTAGCATTTATCCTACCAGCTATCCTTTTGGCTTTGGCAATCGTCTTTTTACGTCCTACTCACCATCATGCTGAGGTAGGGATGAGGGTCAGCACCAAACAGTCATCATCAAAAGCTAAGGCACCCTCTAAATCATCAAGTTCTACCTCGTCATCGTCGGCATCAACGTCTAGCGAGTCATCAAGCTCTAGTACTGCACCAGTAGCAGCTAGCCAGGCACAGGCGGGCACAACGACTACTGTGACACCGGCTCCTTCCTCAGTCCAAGGGACTTACCAAGTGCCACAGTATAATTATGCTCACCAAACAACTGATACCGAGTCGAATGATGAGACCTCAAACACAGACCCTGCCTATAGCTCAGATATTAGCTCTACTGTAACCGAATAGAAAGATATAAAGATTATCCTGAAAAAGAAATTATTGTTATTAGTAACTGGCTTATCTAGCCTAGCCCTATTGGCTGCTTGTTCAAATCAGTCTAATCATTTATCATCTACCAATTCTTCCTCATCAGTAGAGCAGTCCCAATCAGACGGTAGCGAAAGCGAAGACTCAAGTTCAAGTGAAGAGGAAAAAGTAGATACCTCTGCTTATGATGATATCATCAGCAAGTATCAAACAGCTGTTGCTGACAATCAAACTGACTCTTCAATTAACCCTTTGGTGGTGGGCTATGCTAATTCTCAAATGAAGCATGCCTCAACGGTCTATACTTACCGTGATTTGGATGGTAATGGTGTTGATGAGTTGGTATTTGCTTTTAAACCTGGAAATGTCTTTAAAGACTATATGATTACGGATATCTACACTATTTCTAAAGATAGTGGTCAGGTCATTCGTCTGACAGAAGGTCAACAACTGGGGATGTTGGGTGAGCGTATGACATTGGCCTACCTTATGGATAACACCTTTAGCTACTATGGTAGTGCTGGTGCTATGGCTGGTGGAGGCTCTGGCTACCGCTTTAGTAGTGATGGTCAGTCTCTTGAAAAAGAGGACAGTGATTCGGGTGCAGATGAGGTTGATCTCTCTAATTGGGGTTGGAAGGATTTGAGCAGTGCCTCTACTAATAGTAGTTCTAGCACATCGTCACAAACACAAACAAGTTCATCAGCCCTCAAGCCTGATGAACTGAAAAATGGTAACTACAAATCAGCTGTAGGGACATGGAAGTCTTCAAATGGACAGACTATCACTATTACTTCGGATGGACAGTTGAATCTCTGGGGTTCTACTTACCCTATTGACAAAGTCCCATCCAATCAATATGTGTCAGTAATATATACCCTAACTTATGTTGATTCTAGTCCAGTAGGTAATGCCCCAATTCAGCTTTTTCCTAAAGGAGTTAGCGATGGAAGTGATGCGGGAGATAACAGTAAGGACCGAATTTTAGCGACGAATGGGATGCCATCTGAGGAAAGCTATTTTTACAGAGTGGATTAATCTTATCAGATGATATAGTAACTAAAGAGTTAGGCCACAGGTCTGGCTCTTTTACTATCCTGTCAACTTACAGAACGAGACAATTTCTCCATTCTTGTGCTATAATAGAAGTTATGACTAATGAATTTCACCATGTAACCGTTCTTTTACACGAAACTGTTGATATGCTTGATATCAAGCCCGATGGCATCTATGTTGATGCGACCTTGGGTGGCGCAGGACATTCGTCTTATCTATTGTCACAATTGTCTGAAAAGGGTCATTTGTACTGTTTTGATCAGGATCAAAAGGCTATTGATAATGCTCAAGTGCGTCTCAAGGACTATATTGATAAGGGAATGGTGACTTTCATTAAGGATAATTTCCGTAACCTCAGATCTAACCTTGAAGCTCTGGGAGTGTCTGAAATTGATGGCATTCTCTATGACTTGGGTGTGTCTAGCCCACAGTTGGATGAGCGTGAGCGTGGTTTTTCCTACAAACAGGATGCCAAGCTGGATATGCGTATGAATGAGGAAGCTAGTTTAACGGCCTATGAGGTGGTTAATACTTATCCTTACAACGATTTGGTGCGTATTTTCTTCAAGTATGGTGAAGACAAGTTCTCTAAACAAATTGCACGTAAGATTGAGCAAGCGCGTCAGGTAAAACCTATCGAGACGACGACGGAACTGGCAGAAATCATTAAATCAGCTAAGCCTGCTAAGGAATTGAAGAAGAAGGGCCATCCAGCCAAGCAAATTTTCCAAGCTATTCGAATCGAAGTGAACGATGAACTTGGTGCTGCGGATGAATCTATTCAGGAGGCTTTGGATCTCCTAGCTGTGGATGGTCGTATTTCGGTGATTACCTTCCATTCTTTGGAGGATCGGTTGACTAAGCAGCTTTTCAAGGAAGCTAGCACGATAGATGTACCTAAAGGCTTACCTTTTATTCCCGAAGACTTACAACCGAAGGTAGCTCTGGTTAATCGCAAGCCTATCCTACCTAGTCAGGAAGAATTAGAAGCTAATAACCGCTCGCACTCTGCTAAGTTGCGTGTGGCTAAAAAAATCAGGAAGTAACTATGGAAAATCAGGAACGTCAGATTGTTAATAGGGCTATTAGAAACCATATTCGTTTTATGACACGTATGGAAAAGGCCTTCTATTCGGCAATTGTTTTGACAGCTATTGTGATGAGTATCGCTGTTGTATTTTTACAAGGGCGTAATCAGGCTATCAAGCAACAAATCACAGACCTTAATCGCAAGATTAGTGACGAAAAGACAGAGCTTAACAATGCTAAGCAGGCAGTAAATGAGTTAACTAACTCTGATCGTATCAAAGAGATTGCCACTAAGGCAGGACTGTCTATTAATAACGATAGTATTAAGAGTGTGAAATAGCCAATGAACAGACTTAAAAAACTTAAACATTTATTTCTAAACTATGTCGTAAGGGATAGGAAAAAGCCAGCCCAAAACCGACAGCATGTTGGTCAGAACCTGATGGTTCTCAGCATTTTTATCTTTTTTGTTTTTATTATCAACTTTGTGGTAATTATTGGGACCGATAGTAAGTTTGGTGTTGATTTGTCAACACAGGCTGCTAAGTCTTATAATACGAAAACCACAGTGGCGGCCAAGCGTGGGACGATTTATGACCGAAATGGGAATGTTTTGGCTGAGGATTCAACCAGTTATTCCATTTATGCTATTGTGTCAACCAGCTATGTGTCAGCAACTCGGGAAAAACTCTATGTCCAAGATAGTCAGTTTGATAAGGTTGCCGATATTTTGAAAGACAAGCTAGGGATTGAAAAGAGTGATGCTTTGGCTCAATTGCGTACCAAGGGTGCCTATCAAGTATCCTTTGGACTAAAAGGAAAAGGAATCACCTACTCTGTCAAAGAGGACCTGGAAAAGACTTTTAAGGATGCAGGTATTAAGGGGATGGCATTTGAAGCGACAACCTCCCGTATGTATCCTAATGGAACCTTTGCTTCAGAGTTTCTTGGCCGTGCCGAAGCTGTTGAAAATAAAAAAGACGGTTCGTATTCATTGGTCGGTCAAACAGGTTTAGAGCGTTCGCTGAATAGCCTTTTGACAGGTAAAGATGGCGAAGCTATCTACGAGAAGGATAAAGACGGTAATACCCTTCTTGGAACGGAAACGATTACCAAAGAAGCTATCGATGGTAAGAATATCTATACGACCTTGTCGGCCCCCCTTCAGACTTTCCTAGAGACGCAGATGGATACGTTTATGGAGCAGACCAAAGGTGTAAATGCTTCAGCAACAGTTGTCAATGCGAAAACAGGTGAAATCCTCGCAACGACACAACGTCCAACCTATAACTCGGATACGCTAGAAGGACAGACTAAAAAAGGTTACGACTGGGTCAACCGCCTCTATGAAGCTCAGTATGAGCCAGGGTCAACCATGAAAGTGATGCTCTTGTCAGCAGCTATCAATAATGGAAGTTTCAACCCGAATGCAACCTACAGTAATGCTAATGGTATTAAGGTTGACGACGTTGAAACTAATGACTGGTCAATCAATGAGGGTATCTCAACAGGTGGTACCATGACATTTGCTCAAGGCTTCTCTTATTCAAGTAACGTTGCTATGACCATGCTAGAACAAGAGATGGGAGACAAGGTTTGGTCTAACTACTTATCTCTTTACAAATTTGGTCTTCCTACCCGTTTTGGGATGGTCGGTGAGTCTTCAGGGGTTGTCTCTCGTAACTCTGTTAATATAGCTCAATCATCCTTCGGACAAGGGATTTCGGTGACTCAGGTCCAAATGCTTCGAGCCTTTACCGCTATTTCAAACAACGGTATAATGTTGGAACCTCAATTTATCAAACAAGTTGCCGATACTAACCAAGGCACAGTTCGTACAGCGAAGAAGGAAGTTATCGGTAAGCCAGTTTCTAAGCAGGCTGCCTCTGAAACGCGTAACTATATGATTTCCGTTGGTACAGATCCAGAGTTCGGTACCCTATACAACAAGTCTGAAGGTTCGCCAATCATTCAGGTTGGTAACTATGATGTTGCGGTTAAGTCAGGAACAGCCCAAGTGGCTGATGAAAAGACAGGAACCTATAAAGTTGGGACCAACGAGACTCTCAACTCAGTTGTAGCCATGGTTCCTTCTGATGATCCAGAATACATCATGTATTTGACTGTTCTGGAGCCTAAGACTTGGGATAATAATTTTTATGCGACTGTGGTTAACCCGGTTTTGGAAGAAGCCATGTCTATGGGAGACACCCTAGATACTTCTGTGTCTGAAGGTAGTGAAAAGACCGAGGAAACGAGTTATCAAACCGGCGATATTATCGGTAAGAGTCCAGGTGAGACAACTAACACCCTTCGTCAAAACTTGATTCATCCGATTGTTCTGGGGGTTGGTGATAAGATTGAGAAGGTTTCTGTAGATGCCAAAGCTAATATCAAGGCTAATGAACAGATTCTTATCATGACCAATGACTTCACAGAACTTCCAGACATGTATGGTTGGACCAAGAAGAACGTTGAAACCTTTGCCAAATGGAAAGGTATTAAAATTACTTACAAGGGTGGCAAGTCAGGGACTGTTACCAAACAAAGTGTTGCGGCAGGAAAAGCCCTGTCTAAAACCAAGAAGATTACCATTACTTTAGGAGACTAAGATGACTATGAGTCTGATAGCAGGCGTGGCCGCCTTTGTGTTGACGGTGCTCGCTATGCCTCACTTTATTACTTACTACAAAATCAAAAAAATCGGTGGCCAACAGATGCATGAAGATGTGAAGCAACATCTGGCTAAGGCTGGTACACCAACTATGGGAGGGACAGTCTTCCTAGTGGTTGCCATCTTGGTTAGTTTGATTTTCAACTTCCGCGTCTTTACTGAGGGGCACCAAGTTTATGGTGCTACAGCAGGGATTCTCTTTGTAATTTTGATTTATGGTATTATCGGCTTCCTTGATGATTTCCTTAAGATTTTCCATCAAATCAATGAGGGTCTTAAACCTTGGCAAAAGATGGCTTTGCAGATTATTGCAGGTTTGCTTTTCTATTTCATCCATGTACTTCCTAGTGGGACAGATAGCTTAGCTATTGGTGGATTAACCATTCATCTCGGTGTCTTTTATGTTCTCTTTGTCCTATTCTGGATTGTTGGTTTCTCAAATGCTGTGAACTTGACAGACGGTATTGATGGTTTAGCTTCTATCTCTGTGGTTATCAGCTTGATTGCCTATGGGATTATCGCTTTTGTCAAGGGTGAGTTCGCTATCTTGACCATCATTATCACTATGATTGGGGCTCTTCTTGGCTTCTTCGTCTTTAACCACAAGCCAGCCAAGGTCTTTATGGGAGATGTTGGTTCCTTGTCACTTGGAGCTATGCTTGCGGTTATCTCTATTGCCCTACGTGTAGAGTGGACGCTACTCTTGATTGGTGTGGTTTATGTCTTTGAGACAGCTTCTGTCATGCTACAGGTCAGCTATTTTAAATACACTAAGCGTAAGTATGGAGAAGGTCGTCGTATTTTCCGTATGACACCATTCCACCACCACCTCGAATTGGGTGGCCTTTCAGGTAAGGGTGACAAATGGTCAGAGTGGAAGGTTGATGCTTTCCTTTGGACTGTTGGAGCGCTCGCAAGTGCTATTACTCTTTGGATGGTTCTTGGAAACGTTATGAAATAAATGAAAAGAGCAGAAATGCTCTTTTTTTGTTATAATGATAAGGATAGACTAGATAGAAAAGAAGTAAGTAAACATGTCATTTAAAGATTTTAATTTTAAAACATTTATTCAGGAGGCTCTTGACGAGATTAAGTTTAAGGAGCCAACACCTGTTCAGCAGAAATTGATTCCTGTAGTCCGTTCAGGTCGTGATTTGGTTGGTGAATCAAAGACGGGTTCAGGGAAAACACATACTTTCCTCTTGCCAATTTTTGAGAAGCTCAATCCAAAGAGTGGTGATGTTCAAGTTGTTATCACAGCGCCATCACGTGAATTGGCGACACAAATTTACCAAGCGACAAAACAGATTGCTAAACACTCTGATACAGAAATTCGTGTGGTTAACTATGTGGGTGGTACAGACAAGCAACGTCAGATTGAGAAGCTCAAGGTAGCCCAACCCCATATTGTTATCGGAACACCAGGTCGTATTTATGACCTAGTTAAGTCTGGTGACTTGGCTATCCACAAGGCCCATACCTTTGTTGTTGACGAAGCTGATATGACCATGGACATGGGATTCTTGGATACTGTGGATAAGATTGCGGCAAGTCTTCCTAAAGAAGTGCAAATTTTGGTCTTCTCAGCAACCATTCCTCAAAAATTGCAACCATTCTTGAAGAAGTATTTGACCAATCCAGTCATGGAACAAATCAAAACTTCAACAGTTATTGCAGATACCATTGATAACTGGTTGGTATCTACCAAGGGGCGCAACAAGAATGAACAGATTCTTGAGATGCTTAAGGGGATGCAACCATACCTGGCAATGATTTTCGTTAATACCAAGGAACGTGCTGACGATTTGCACAGCTACCTAGTGTCAAATGGTCTTAAGGTTGCCAAAATTCATGGAGGTATTCCACCACGTGAACGTAAGCGTATCATGAATCAAGTCAAGAAGCTTGATTTTGAGTACATTGTAGCGACTGACCTTGCAGCGCGTGGGATTGATATTGAAGGGGTTAGCCATGTTATCAATGATGCCATCCCTCAGGATTTGTCTTTCTTTGTTCACCGTGTAGGACGTACAGGACGTAATGGTTTGTCAGGGACAGCTATCACCCTTTATCAACCAAGTGACGACTCAGATATTCGTGAGCTGGAAAAAATGGGTATTACCTTTGAACCTAAGGTATTTAAAGATGGTGAGTTTCAAGATACCTATGACCGCGACCGTCGTGCCAACCGAGAAAAAGCCTATCAAAAACTTGATACGGAAATGATTGGTCTGGTTAAGAAGAAAAAGAAAAAAATCAAGCCTGGTTACAAGAAGAAAATTCAGTGGAAGGTTGACGAAAAACGCAAACGTGAGCGTCGTGCAGCTAATCGTGCTAAGGGACGTGCTGAGCGTAAAGCTAAGAAGCAAAGTTTCTAAGCCTTGGCGTTTAGCTGTAAGCAAATTTAGATATGTAAAAACTTGGCAAAATGAATGTCAAGTTTTTTTGTGGTAAAAGTGCTAAAATAGAAGTCATGAAAGACACGATTCGAATTCTTCATATCAATGATTTGCACTCTCATTTTGAACAGTATCCACAACTCAAGCGTGCTGTGGATGATTTGAGTCAGACGGATAGAGAGTTGATTAAGGTAGATCTTGGGGATAATGTGGATAAGTCCCATCCCCTATCTGATGCGACAGCTGGGCGTTTTAATGTAGCCTTGATGAATGAGTTGGGGATAGACTATGCGACTATTGGAAATAATGAGGGAATTGGTCTAGCTAAGGATGAGCTAGACTGTCTTTATGAGCAGGCCAAGTTTCAGCCAATTATAGGAAATCTCAAGGATGAGGGGAGACAGCCTGAATGGGCCAAACCCTATCTTATCCATAAAACTAAAGCAGGTACAAACATTGCTTTCTTGGCCTATACCTTCCCATATTACATCACCTATGCTCCCAACGGTTGGCAGGTGTTAGAGCCTATGGCTCGGTTGGAAGAGGATTTGGCTCGCCCTGAGGTAAGGGATGCAGACATAGTCGTCGTTCTTAGCCATCTGGGTGTACGTTATGATGAGCAGATTGCAGAGACTTATCCGCAGGTAAACCTTGTCATCGGGAGCCACACGCATCACCTTTTTGAAGAGGGCAAATTGATTAATGAGACTTATTTGGCAGCTGCTGATAGATATGGCTATTATCTTGGCTGTATTGACCTTACTGTGGAAAATGGACAATTGATAGAGTGTCAGATTGAGGCTATCCCCACCAAGTCCTATATCTTTGATTTAGACAAGGAGGACGAAACCTTTATCAAAGCCATGCGTGAGGAAGGGCATCGTCGTTTAGCTCAGAAAAAAGTAGCTAATCTAGGTCGAGAACTAGATTTTGATGAGACCTGTCAATTGGTTTTACAAGCTGTTTGTCAGGAGACAGATTGCCAGTTAACGCTTTTAAATACAGGTCTTATCATGAAAACGATGGGTCCACAAGTGACCATGGCAGACCTTCAAGAAGCCCTTCCCCATCAGATGCGGATGGCGCGTCTAGTCGTGACAGGACAAGAACTCAAGGAAATCTGTCGTGAAGTTTTTACCAAGGCTGAACTCCTTAAAAACCAAGCTATTAAAGGTATGGGATTTAGAGGGAAGACATTTGGTGAAGTAATCACGGGGAATTTTGCTTACAAAAACGGTAATTTGTTGTATAATAGTAGGGTTGTAGATTCCAATGAGAAGTTTAGTTTAGTCCTTGTGGACTAATACTACTTTGCTTCTTACTTTCCTACAATTAAGGAAAAGGAAGTTACTCTTCTTTTTCCAGATTTGTTAAGGGAACTTGTGGCTAAGTATTTAAGAAAAAATGGTGCTGATTGGGATAAGAGATAAGAACATTATCACAGTATCAGAATAGAAAATAAGAGAGAGCAGAAAGGATGGCACATGCGTAAAGAAATCTTGCCAGAAATGTTTAATTATAATAAATATCCAGGGCCAGACTTTGTGTATGTGGCCGACCTTCTGAAATCAGATGCCTATCAGTTTACGGTTCTTGAAAATCACAAGGATGCTTTAGACGCTACCCGCTTTGGGCAACGTTTTTCTGAAATCATGCTCAAGTATGACTATATTGTTGGGGATTGGTCTAATGACCAGCTTCGCCTTAAGGGATTTTACGAGGATGAGCGCCCTAATACGCGTAAGACAGATCGTATTAGCCGATTGTCAGAGTATTTACGTGAATACTGTGCCTTTGGTTGTGCCTACTTTATTTTGAAAAATGAAGAGCCGCAGTTAATCGTCTTTGAAGAGGAGACAGAGCCTCGTCGCAAGCGTCGTCGTTCTAACAATCATCGTCATTCTTCTCAGGAATCTAGAGAGAAGGAGCGTAATGCTTCTCAAAAGAATAGGGGCCAAAAAGCTTCTGCTAAGCAAAAGAGGGATAAGTCCAAACGAAGAGACAGGGACCAAGAGGGACCAAGCTTTGAGAAAATCAAGCGTCGACCTAAGTTTAAATCTAGATCCGAGGACGGTGGCCGTGAGCGTAAGTCTAACTTCAAGAAGAGTCAGAAGAAAGCTTCAAAATCAACAAATCAAACCCCCTCACTGAAAAAACAAAGTAATGCCAAGTCAGATGGTCAGCATTTTACAATCAGAAAAAAAGGAAATTAAACTATGTCAGAAGTAACAACACAAGCAAAACCAGAACGTCGTAAACGTCAGAAATTGGAAGATATGGAGGGCTACAAACCTTCTATTTATGGTCTTACTCGTGATGAGTTAATCGACTGGGCTATGGAACACGGTGAAAAGAAATTCCGTGCGACTCAAATTTGGGATTGGCTCTACAAGAAGCGTGTGCAGTCTTTCGAAGAAATGACCAACATTTCTAAGGACTTCATTGCTAAATTAAACGAGAATTTCTGCGTAAACCCATTGAAACAACGTATCGTTCAAGAATCTAAAGATGGTACAGTTAAGTATCTTTTTGAATTGCCAGATGGTATGTTGATTGAGACTGTTTTGATGCGTCAACACTACGGTTTGTCTGTCTGTGTGACAACTCAGGTTGGATGTAACATCGGTTGTACTTTCTGTGCCAGTGGTTTGATTAAGAAACAACGTGACTTGACTGCTGGTGAGATTGTGGCACAAATCATGTTGGTACAAAAATATTTTGATGACCGTGGCGATGGTGAACGTGTCAGCCACGTGGTTGTTATGGGTATCGGTGAGCCATTTGATAACTATGACAATGTGCTTCGTTTCTTGCGTACTATTAACAATGACAATGGTCTTGCTATCGGAGCGCGTCACATTACCGTGTCAACATCTGGTTTGGCACCAAAAATTAAGGAATTTGCTAACGAAGGTGTTCAAGTTAACCTTGCCGTATCACTTCACGCGCCTAACAATGACCTTCGTTCAAGCATCATGCGTATCAACCGCTCATTCCCACTTGAAAAACTCTTTGAAGCTATCGAGTATTACATCCAAACAACCAACCGTCGTGTAACTTTTGAGTACATCATGCTTAATGAGGTCAATGACCATCCTGAAAATGCTCAAGAGTTGGCTGATTTGACTAAGAAAATCCGTAAGTTGTCATACATCAATTTGATTCCATATAACCCAGTATCAGAGCACGACCAATATAGCCGTTCAACTAAAGAACGTGTGGCGGCCTTCTACGATGTGCTCAAGAAAAATGGGGTTAACTGCGTGGTTCGTCAAGAGCACGGTACAGATATCGATGCTGCTTGTGGACAATTGCGTTCAAACACTATGAAACGCGACCGTCAAAAGGCAGTGGCAGAAGCTTCTGGTAAATCAGAAGGTAAGTAAGATGTTTCAGCTTAAGACTTGGGTAGATAAGGATGGAGAACTAACACCAAAAGGAAGAAAGCTAAGCCGAGTTTTGGTCTGTGCTTATCTCCTTTGTTTAGTACTCCTATGCTGGACACCCCAGTACGGGCTAGTTAAAGGTGTTAAAACCCCTGGGATTCAACATTTTGGTCGTGTTGTGGTCCTATTAACCCCATTCAATAGTTTAACCAACTTTTATCAGCTGGATAGTCTTAAAGAGATTGTTTTTGTGCTTGGGCAAAATGTGACCAACATTTTCTTGCTGAGTCCGCTGATTTTAGGGCTTTTAGCCTTGTCCCCCAGATTTAGGTCTTGGAAAAAGGTCCTTTTAGCCACGTTTGTCATGTCTTTGACGATTGAGGTTGGACAAGTCATTCTAGACCTTCTCATTGATGCTAATCGTGTCTTTGAGCTAGATGATTTATGGACCAATACCTTGGGTGGTTTGGTGGCACTAGGTGTCTACCGCCTTCTTGTAAAACTGATTCAAACGCATTCTAAAGAGTAAAAAACCTGGGACCCTACGCGTCTCAGGTTTCACTTATTTTCTATCATACAAATACAACACATTCAAAAGAGGGAAAATGAATAAACACGTTTGGAATTATTCTGAGCTTAAGAGAGAGCTTCAATTAGCCAACTACAACACCGATGGTCGCTATCTCAGTGAGGCAACTAACTTCGAATTGTACAATTTTGTCAGAGAGTATAAGATATCTGATGAAATCAGACGCATTTGGAACCCTAAGAAGGATGCGTCAGTTATCCATGATAAGGATAGTTACTCTATGGATGGTGGGTACAAGGTCTATAATTTTGACTCCTTTGCTTATCAATTGCCAGAGTCTACTGATTTTGGGAAGTTATCTTATATTGGTCACTTTCAGTTAGAAGATGGCACAATCTATCGCTATTGGAAGTAACCTTATCATACGAGACTTATACGAGGTCTATTATTAACCATTTGTAAGAATAGGAGGAGTAACTTGTCTTTTAAAGAATCAATCATTGCAAAACTTTGGTGGTTTTTCAAGTTGGAAAAACGCCGGTATATTATTGGGATTTTAGCACTGAGTCTGGTTTCGGTTCTCAATCTGATTCCTCCTATGGTTATGGGGAGGGTCATTGATGCTATCACATCGGGAAAATTGACCAATCAGATGATGCTTCTGAATCTCGTATATTTGCTATTGGCAGCTTTGGGGATGTACTATTTGCGTTATGTTTGGCGCATGTACATCTTGGCGACTTCTTATCGCTTAGGCCAGATTATGCGTTCACGCCTATTTGAGCATTTTACCAAGATGTCGCCTTCTTTTTATCAAAAGTACCGAACTGGAGACCTCATGGCTCATGCCACCAATGATATCAACTCTTTAACCCGTTTGGCTGGTGGAGGTGTCATGTCAGCCGTAGATGCCTCTATCACAGCTTTGGTAACCCTAATCACCATGTTTTTCAGCATTTCCTGGCAGATGACACTGGTGGCTGTCTTACCCCTCCCCTTCATGGCTTTTGCGACCAGTCGTTTGGGCCGTAAGACCCATAAAGTTTTTGGAGAATCTCAGGCAGCCTTTTCCGAACTTAATAATAAGGTTCAAGAGTCGGTATCAGGAATCAAGGTAACCAAGTCTTTTGGCTATCAGGAGGCTGAGCTTCAGTCCTTCCAAGAGACCAATAAGATGACCTTTAAAAAGAATATGCATACGATGAAGTATGACAGCCTTTTTGATCCCTTGGTCTTACTCTTTGTTGGTTCATCTTATGTTTTGACCCTTCTTGTCGGTGCCTTTATGATTCAGGCTAATCAGATAACGGTCGGAAATTTGGTAACCTTCATTACCTATTTGGACATGCTGGTTTGGCCTCTGATGGCCATTGGCTTCCTCTTTAATATCACACAGAGGGGAAATGTGTCCTACCAACGTATTGAAAATCTTCTGGAGCAGGAATCAGATGTTCAAGATCCTGCGCATCCTCTCCCAAGTATCGAAAATGGTCGCTTAGAGTATGCGATTGACCGCTTTGCTTTTGAGGATGAGGATACTTTGCGAGATATTCATTTCACCTTGGACAAGGGGCAAACTCTTGGTTTGGTTGGGCAGACTGGCTCAGGAAAGACGTCCCTTGTCAAGTTGCTCTTGCGGGAGCACGATGTTAATCAAGGAGCCATCTATTTGAATGGGCATGACATTCGAGACTACCGCTTATCAGACTTGCGTAGCTTGATGGGCTATGTCCCTCAAGACCAGTTTCTCTTTGCCAGTTCCATTTTAGACAATGTTCGCTTTGGTAATCCTGATTTTGCCTTTGAAAAGGTGGAAGAAGCAACTAAGTTGGCTCAAGTTTATGATGATATCAAGGCTATGCCTGAAGGCTTTGAAACGATCATTGGTGAAAAGGGTGTCAGCTTATCAGGCGGTCAAAAACAACGTCTGGCCATGAGTCGGGCCATGATTTTGGATCCAGATATTTTGATTTTGGACGACTCCCTATCGGCAGTGGACGCCAAGACAGAACATGCTATTATTGAAAATCTCAAACATACCCGAAAGGACAAGACGACGCTCATTACCGCCCATCGTCTGAGTGCGGTGGTGCACGCTGACCTCATCCTAGTCATGCAGGATGGTCGCATCATTGAACGTGGCTGTCATGATGACTTACTAGCTCAAGATGGTTGGTATGCCAAGACCTATGAGTCTCAACAGTTAGAAATGGAAGGAGGAGAAGCTCATGCCTAATCAAAACCAATGGTCTGTGTTTAAGCGTCTCTTGACTTATCTCAAGCCTTACAAATTCTTGACCTTTCTAGCTTTGGCCTTCCTCTTGTCCACAACGGTTATCAAGAGTATCATTCCCCTGGTGGCCTCCTATTTTATTGACCACTACCTCCATGATTTGAATCAGGCGGCAAGTATGATTCTGATTGGATACTATGGTCTTTATCTTTTGCAGACACTGGTCCAGTATCTGGGAAATCTCTTCTTTGCGCGTGTGTCCTACAGTATTGTCAGAGATATTCGTCGAGATGCCTTTGCCAATATGGAAAAACTGGGCATGTCTTACTTTGACAAAACTCCAGCAGGCTCTATCGTTTCCCGCTTGACCAATGATACTGAAACCATTAGCGAGATGTTCTCAGGAATTCTCTCTAGCTTTATTTCGGCTATCTTTATCTTTGTCACGACCCTTTATACCATGATGATTTTGGACATTCGTCTGACTGGGCTTATTGTGCTCTTTCTTCCTTTGATTGTCCTTTTGGTTAACCTCTACCGCAAAAAATCAGTGGTCATCATTGAAAAGACCAGAGCCTTGCTTTCAGATATAAATGCCAAATTGTCAGAGAGTATCGAAGGGATTCGCATCATTCAGGCCTTTAACCAAGAGAAGCGTCTCAAAAAAGAGTTTGATGTTATTAATGAGGAACACCTGATTTATGCCAGCCGTTCCATGTCACTGGATTCTCTCTTTCTACGCCCAGCCATGAGTTTACTGAAGCTGCTGGGTTATGCTGTTCTTATGGCCTATTTTGGCTACCGAGGTATCTATCTGGGAATCACAGCAGGAACCATGTATGCCTTTATCCAGTATATTAATCGCCTCTTTGATCCCTTGATTGAAGTGACACAAAACTTCTCAACCCTGCAAACCTCGATGGTCTCAGCAGGTCGGGTCTTTGCCTTGATTGACGAGCGTACCTATGAGCCTGAACAGAGAGACACAGACGCCAAGGTTACAGAGGGAAATATTCGCTTTGAAAATGTCTCCTTCTCTTATGACGGTAAGCACCAGATTTTAGATAATATTTCCTTCTCTGTCAATAAAGGTGAAACCATCGCTTTTGTCGGTTCCACAGGTTCTGGAAAATCCTCTATTATCAACGTATTCATGCGTTTTTATGAGTTCCAATCAGGACGAGTTCTTCTTGACGGTGTAGATATTCGCGATTATAGTCAGGCAGAGTTGCGTAAGAACATTGGTCTTGTCCTTCAGGAACCCTTTCTCTATCATGGTACAATCAAATCCAATATTGCCATGTATCAAGATTTAACCGATGAAGAGATTAAAGCCACTGCTGAGTTTGTGGATGCCAATCACTTTATTGATAAACTTCCAGAAGGCTATGATGCTCCAGTTTCTGAACGAGGTTCAAGTTTTTCAACCGGTCAACGCCAGCTTCTAGCCTTTGCTAGAACCGTTGCTAGCCAGCCTAAAATCTTGATTCTGGATGAAGCGACAGCCAATATTGATTCGGAGACAGAGGCTATTGTCCAAAACTCTCTAGCAAAAATGCGTCAAGGACGTACAACCATTGCCATCGCTCACCGCCTATCGACTATCCAAGATGCCAATTGCATCTATGTCCTTGATAAGGGCCGTATCATCGAACACGGTAGCCACGAGGAACTCCTATCCCTCGGTGGTACCTATCATAAGATGTACAGCCTACAAGCAGGCGCTATGGAAGGAGCGTAAGCTAATCTAGACCATAGATTTTATATTCGAAAAGATTTCTTAAAAATCAAAATCGAGTAGTGACATTTATGTCACTACTTTTTTGTTGTCTTGCAACCTATAATAAAACCATAGCTTGAGAGAAAAAGCTAAAAAATAATATTTTAGGAGGTTGTTGCTATGACAAGGCAAACAAATAACAATTTTGAACTCCTTGACCTTGAGTCACTTACAAACGTTGAAGGTGGTGATGGAGTATGTTTGATTTGAAAAGTTATATTTTAGGGATGGTTTGCATGGCTGTGATGAGTTTTTTAGATAAGCCTATTATGTCATTTCTTGAAAAATGCAAAACTAACAATCCCGTTAAAAAGAAATCTTAATTAGGATACCTTGTCAATTGCTGGTCTGTGAATAATGGTTGAAAACTTCGATATAAGAGAAGAGGTATTTGTAATCATGACTAAAAAACGCCTACTGTCTCTAATGATGTCTATGGGCTTCGTCCTTGTTGCTTTACATAACTTGGGAGAAAACTGAGTTTTGGACTTCAATGCCTAAATATTATTGGGTTATGTCTTTTTCTCTTTCTTATGTGTACGATTATCAAGGATATAAGGTCAGACAAGTAGTGACATTTATGTCACTATTTTTTTATCGGAGTCTACTCTATAATGAAAATCATATCTTGAACACAGAACGCTAAAAACACTTTAAGGAGAAAAGTATGTTCAAAAACTCAAAGCCGTATTTACTGGCTACCATTCTCATCGGAATGGGCCTCGCTAATCTATTTAGAAGCTTAGATGCAGTCCACCATACCATTAACTTGCTAGGCTTAACCGTGCTTCTTTATAGTCTGCTTTTTAAAAAATGGGCACAGTTTCAAAAGTAACCTTTGGTCACTTTGAACGTAAGATGCTTGCAAATGCTTATTTTTGATGTTCCCGAAGTAAAATTATTCTTGCTAATGATAGCGGAGATTGTATTATATTTGATTGCATATCTTTGTAATAGAGAAAACAAAGATATGTATATTCGCCTATTTAAAGTATCAGTACTAATGACACTACTGTATTACATCCCCAGTAGAATTTAATCGCTAAGGGCTTACTTGAAATCTTACAGCTGTATAATAAAATACAGAGAGGAATAGAGTTAAATGTAATAGCTTATTAGGTTTGCAAGACTGACTGAGGTTATTCATAGTTTAGGTGTTTTATCATGAAGTTAAAGAATGTTAGTTCGAGAGTATTGCAATTTTCTAGGGTCGTCACTGCTGTACTGGCAGTTTTCTTTATAAGTACCAGTATGTCTCTCTACAAAAGCAAGACCTCTCCAGAGATTTGGTTAGCAGTCGGAGCACTAGCTTTAGTAGTCATTTTTGTTAATGGACTGCTCTACCGTTTGCTTAAGAAACGTCCAGATTCAGTAAATCCGTTAACAATACGGCAGTCCTTCATTGTTTTTCTTGTCATCTCATTTCTTGTGCTTTGTGTAGAGTTTTACACATTACTTACATTTAGTGATACCACAGACCGCATAATGTTGGTCGTATTAATGCTTTTGTTAATTCTCTGTGATTTTCTAGCTTACTTGCAAGTCAAAAAATATTTTAAAAAATAGAAAATATAGTAACCATTTGTGACATTATTCGATTTACGTTGCATAAAAGTGTTATAATAAGAAAGTGATTAAGTAAATATGTGAAAATTAGAGGAAGATTTCCAATGATTGAAGGATGTTCTTCTATCGTATAAAAATATTTGCAAGGTCTGGGTCTTCAAAAAATGTCCTGAAAGGAGGATTACTATTTGAAACAATCGCTTAGTTCTAGAAAATACATAAAATTTATCCTACAAGTTATCTTGGCTGTCTGTATTCAATGTGTGATAACATTCTTCTGGCATCAAGAAAGAACATTTTTATTTTATACCTTGTCACTTTATGTTTCTTTATCGCTCTCTGATGATCTTAGTCAGCTCATTTTTAGAAATGATAAGTGATGTGGTTACTCTAATCTGGTACGAGTAATGCGACAGATACGAGGCTAGAATGCTGTTTATGATAGATATGCTTATAAAAATAGTGTTTATCTACGCTTTGTAGGTGTAATTCAATATATTGAAAACTTTCTGTTTAAGAGAAGTGTGAGGTTTATGTTTTATGTCAAAAAATTTACGTGCCCTTACGGCTATTGTTTTATCTCAATTGCTTATTGAGTGGGTAGGATTCTTTTTAGGTATTCCTCTTAGTAAGATTCTAGTTTTAACAGTACTTAGTAGTCTAGTAGAGATTTTGATGCATCTTATCCTAAGCAAAAAATCAAAAGTTACTTTGGGTGATAAAGAAATAGGACATCAATACTTTTTATTCTTTAAGAAGACACTCTGGCTTTCCATTTTGTTTGTTGCAATTTTTCTTTTTTATACGATAATCAAATCTGATAGCTTTATGCTCTATTTTTACTGGCATATCTTTGTATTATTCCATTGTCTTGGCTACATCATTTGTTTAAATAATATTAAAATAAATCGTAAAAATTGAAGCCTAAATCTTGTTTATTTCCACACAATCAAAAAATCCCATGGGAGTTCTCATCCTATGGGATTTTTTGCGATAAATACTAATAAGGCAATGTCATCTGACTTTGGCTTAGGTCCACAGTCACTTCATAGTCACTATTGTCACGAATAGTGTGCTCAAAGTCTGTGGTATAGAGAACGAGTCGGAGTTTGTCGCCCTTGTTGAGTTTGTAGATGGTTGGTTGCAAATCCAAACCGATAGTCATCCATTCATTTGGAGTGACATTCTCAATGTTAAGGAGGTTCTTGCGATTTTGCAGGTTAAGGTGTCCTTTGGTAATGACACGATATTTGGCCTGATTGAATGGCAGTTCACGTAAGGCTTCTTCCTTGAAGAGACGACCGTTATCTAAACTCATGCGTTTGGGTGCAGGGATAGGTGCGAGATACTTCTTGTCCCCCATTTCTAGAACTTGGGCCGAAATGAGACCACGGTTTGTGCTAGACTTAACCTTGAGCTCTAGGTGGACACGACCATTGATTTGGATGTCTTGGTCCAGTTCAAAGTCTAGGGTGATGGCATTGGCTTTATCCACAAAGAGGTCGTCTTTGAAGCTTTGGTAAGCTTTACCGTATTTGGCAAAGTTTTCCTCTTCATAATGGTTAGCGATACTAGCTTCAGTCTCACCAAGCTGAATGTGTTTACCATTGTCGCGCCCAAAGTTATCGATAACCTTCCAAGTCTGTTCAGACTGGTTGTTTTGCCAGATAACAGTAGGCAGTGTGTAGCCGTTATTCAAACCAAGGAGTTTCTGACAAATCAAGGCGTTCATGCTTTCTCGGAAGTCAATAGACTGCCAAGCATTCATGTAAACGTGGGCACCATTGTGGAAGAAGAGGTGTTTTTCAAGAGAGTCAGGGAGGGCTCTGAACATTTGATAGACGTTAATCGGTTTGACGTTCCAATCCTGGCTACCGTGTGTAAAGACTACAGTAGCTTTGACACGGTCTGCGAACTGCACATAGTTACGATCATGCCAAAACTGGTTATAGTCTCCGTGCTTACGATCAATAGCTGTGCTTAGCTCCTTAAGGTAGGCCTCGTAGTCTTTTTGGTGGCGTAGGTATTCTCCAGCTAATAGGGCACGAGAATAGGTGAACTCAGTCAAGGTATCGAGATCCTCACCAGGGTAGCCTCCAGGACTAACGAGGAGTCCATTTTCACGATAGTAGTCGTACCAAGAAGAAATCCCCGCTTCAGCGATTACCATCTCCAAACCGTCAACACCAGTTGTAGCAAGGGCGTTGGACATGGTACCCAAGTATGACAGCCCAGTAGTAGTCACCTTACCAGAAGCCCAATCAGCAGTAATGGTATGCTGTCTACTATGGCTAGTAAAGGCGCGTGCACGATCATTGAGCCAGTCAATGACAGCTTTATAGGCCAGAACTTGTTGATAGTCTCCAGAGGTCATGAAACCTTCCGAGTTGAAAGTACCGACACCAGATACATAGATAGAAGCCACACCACGAGCCAACATGTAATCGTTAAGTGTATAGGTATCAGTGTGAGCAAAACGCTCCTGAGCCTTCGTGACAGGATTGATAGGCGTAAGGTCTGCCTCTGGTGTCTTGATTTTTGGTTGGCTAAGGGAGATTTCACCTACTGGTTTGACGAGCAAGTCTCCCTCCATCTTGTGGGTGAGCTTATCAGAGGCAGGTTCATTAGTCCCTTGTTGATAAGGACTTGCGGTCATCATGGCTGGAACCGGGAAGTCCACATTAGGACGTAAGATGGTTACCTTGACCAAGTCTAACTGTCCATCCTTATCGGTATCTACAGGAGTCTCGACATAAACCACTTCACGGTGAAGTTGATTGGTGTCAAATGTGGCCAAGCTCTTACCATTAAAGAAGACGTAGTCATTACTTATTGGGATTAAATCTTGGGCTACTAACTGATCAATTAAGGTATTGCCAGATTGTGTGCGTGTCGCTAACAACTGGTGGAGGTTATTAAGGCTACCATCAAAAGTGATTGGGAAGGCCATTTTCTCAAGGAAAGCAACACTGTCGGTAAAGTCCACGTTAGGGACAAATCCTAGCAGTTGAAGGGCTACCAAGCCAAAGACTTCAGCAGTTAAAGGACGATCTGATTGGAAAAAGGCCAGGAGGTCTGTCTCTGGATCGGAAATCCAATTTTTCAAAGCCAAATCAGTATCTTCAAATAAAAGGAAGTGCTTGCGAACAAATGATTCAAAATTGGCTTTGGCACTAGCATCTAGAGAAACTCCAAACCCCAAAGAACGGAGCTCTTGACAAGCAATTTCAGGACTAACAGGGATGTAACTAAACTGGTTAAATTTCATATTCAAAAACCTCAAAAATAATACGTAAACATTCCAGAAATATCTTTACATCAGACATTATACTTGATAAAATGATAGATGTCTAAATTATTGTAAAATCGAAAGGAAATAAAGAGACAAATGAATGATTTTCTAAAAGAAGCGTTCACCAGTGAATGGCTATTGAAGTACCTCACTGAGTTTATCGCGACTGCTTTTCTTGTAGCGCTTGGTAATGGTGCTGTTGCCAACGTTGAGCTTAAGGGAACAAAAGGTAACAAATCTGGTTGGATTGTAATCGCCTTTGGTTATGGTTTTGGTGTTATGATGCCAGCTCTTATGTTTGGTGATGTTTCTGGTAACCACATCAACCCTGCTTTCACCCTTGGACTTGCTGTATCTGGCTTGTTCTCATGGGTAGGCGTTCCTGGATACCTTGTTGCACAACTTCTCGGTGCTTTCTTAGGTCAAGCTATTGTGGTTTGGGTTCACCAACCTTACTATGTACAAACTGAGAACCCTAACAATATTCTTGGTACCTTCTCAACGTTCTCAGCAGTTGACGATCATGATGATACTCCAGAAAATCGTAATCGTGCATGGGCTAACGGTTTTGCCAATGAGTTTGCAGGTTCATTCCTTCTCTTCTTTGGTGCCCTTGCCTTGACGAATAATTACTTTGGTCACAAATTGGTTTCACAAGCGGTTCAATATGGATACGATAAAGCAGCTGTAACAGGCCAAATGGCGAATGGATCTCTCGCTGTAGCTCACATCGGTGTTGGTTTCTTGGTTGCTGCTTTGGTTCTTTCATTCGGTGGACCTACTGGACCAGCCCTTAATCCAGCTCGTGACTTGATGCCACGTCTTCTTCACCACATCTTGCCGACATCAGTTCTTGGTGAGCATAAAGGTGATTCTAAATGGTGGTATGCTTGGGTTCCAGTTGTAGCGCCAATCCTTGCAGGACTTTTGGCAGTATACTTGTTCAAAGCTCTCTACCTTTAATCAATAACCAAAACTCTGAAGCATTGTCTTCAGAGTTTTTTTATGCTTAAAAATTTGAAAGTAGCAAAAACTGAGAAAGTTTTCTCAGTCACATCGTAATAGTCATTACTAGAATGGTAGCACCTAAGGTGTAAAGATTCCATAAAACATGAAGTGTGATACTTGCAGATAAGTTTTCTCTTTTTTGGTAGACCATAGAGAGAGCCAAGCCCATTCCAATATAGAGGAAGAGGTGGGCAAGGTTGATAGGCATATGAAATAGGAAAAAGAGACTGGTACTCACTAAAGCAGTAACTATCGAATAAGGAGCCAACTAAGGGCAAACCGACTTACGAAAGAGTAGTTCTTGCAAGAAGGCAGTAATCATCATGCTAATGGCTACTGGGAGGATAGACGTTGTCGTAAGAGTTCTTTGAAGTTCCGCATGGTAGTTGGTGTGGGTCGGTAGCATAAGATTGCTCCCAATAACTCTCATCAAAAAATAAGAACAAAACCCCAAGTAGTAAAAAGAATCCCTGATAGGTATGTCTAAACGCCAAATGATTGACGAAAGTTTTCAGAGTCTTTATTATATTCTAAAATGAGGAATAGCTAGTCCTAAGGTAAAGATAATATAATGATTTTCATAATTTATGCGAAAGAAAGTGAAAAAATTACAATCCTGTTTTTTCTTAGGAAAATTCTTGTCACACAGACTCTTTTTGGATAAAATAGAAAAGAATGGAGGGTGTCATGACGCAATCAGGGAATTTTAAGTTTCACACACCAATTTTTCGTGTGAATAATAGACAAGAAAATATCGATTTTTACCAAAATACGTTAGGATTTAAGCTTTTGACTGAGGAAAATGCTCTTGCTGTCTTCACTGACTGGGCAGAACATAACTCACTTTTTGTAATTGAGGAGTCTCCAGCTTACCGTTGTCGTGCAGTTGAAGGTCCTAAGAAAATTAATAAAGTGGTCATTAAGGTTTCAAATCCACTTGAGATTGAGTACCTTTTGGCGCGTGATGTTCATCAAGCTAAGGCTATTTTCCAAGGGGAAAATGGTTACGCTTTTGAGACTATCTCACCAGAAAATGGTCTTATTTTGGTGCATGCTGAAGATGATTTATCAACTTTAAAGACAGTCGAGTACGCAGATGTTGAAGAAAAAGAAGATTTCAAAGGAGTTTCAGACTTTACTGTTCAGTCTTTGACTTTGAATGTTGTTGATACGGTTCAAGCGGCTTTTTTCTACGATAATCTGTTTGGCGAAGAATTGCCTTTATCTATCCACTTTGAAAAGGCAGAAGGTCCTGACCTTCAAGTAAGTCCAGACCAAACTTGGGATTTGGAAATTCTAGAATTTAAGGTAGCTGAAGACTATGATTTGGCTGCCTTGCATGAGAAACTTGACAAGGAACAGTTCTCAAGTTATTTAGATCCTAAAGGAAGTCTACTTGCACTGACTGATATGAGTAATATTGAGGTTTGGTTAACAAAATAATGACTAATTTCAAACAAACATTGCTAACAATTACAGACTATATCAAGGCTGACATCTTCCCGGGTGCCAGCCTTGCACTTTATGATGGAAAGAATTGGCAAGAGTACTATTGTGGTACTCAGGATGGCAAGAATTCAGTAACTCCAGATTTAACCTATGATCTAGCTAGTGTCTCTAAGGTGGTGGGAGTTGGGACTCTTTGTATCTTCTACTTACAGTCAGGAAAACTGGATTTGGATGAGAAGTTGTCCACCTATTATCCTGAAGTAGCAGACAAGACGCTAACTCTTCGTCAGCTTCTTTCTCATAGTAGCGGAATTGATCCTTTTATTCCAAATCGTGATGAATTAGACCAAAAGGGCTTGATTGCTGCAATAAATGCCATCAAAGTTAAGTCTGATAAACCATTCTTGTATACAGATATTAACTTTATTCTCCTGGGGTTGATGCTTGAGAAATTATCTGGACAAACTCTGGATAAGCTCTTTGACATAGAGATTTTTCAACCGTTTGGTATGTTTGAAACACGGTTTGGGCCAGTTGAGCTTGCTGTTCCAACTGTTGAGGGAGTTCCGGGAGGAACTGTTCACGATCCCAAGGCTCGAGTGCTCAAAGAGCATACAGGTTCAGCAGGCCTCTTTTCAACCCTAAAGGACTTGGAAATCTTTGTTAACCATTATTTGAAGGATGATTTTGCTAAAAATCTGACGCAAAATATCAGTCAATCCAAGAAGGAGCGTAGTGTCGCGTGGGACCTTCAAGGCGATTGGCTTATTCATACTGGTTATACAGGTACCTTTGTGCTTATCAATATCCCTCGTCAATGTGCGGGGATTTTCCTCAGTAATCGTACCTATTACAAGGATGAGAGGGCTCAATGGATCAAGGACAGAGATACTTTGATTGAGATAATGAAGAAGGAGTTGGTTTGTGAAACGGTCGAGTAGACACTCTAAGAAAAGAAAGCTTGTCTCTTACTTTTTTGGTCTACATGGAAATTTTGCTCCTTCTTTTTATAGGGGTGAAATACTGGAAAAAATAACAGAAATATTAAAAGCAGGAGAAAATGTGGCAGTTCTTGCTATCGAGCATGGCTATTCTATATTTTCAACAAAAGAAGAAGCTTAAGCAGTTGACCTACTGATTAAGCTTTTTTACTTATTAAGGATTTTTCAACCGTGATGTGTTGGATACCAGCTTCTTCGAAGATTTGGCCGACTTCTTGATAGCCATTATTGAGATAGAACTTAAGTGCCCCTAGTTGAGCATGGAGAGAAATAGATTTGAAGCCCTGCTCTTGAGCGAAATCTTCAGCCTCTTTTAGGAGGATGCTACCCAGACCTTGACCTTGGTAGTCGTCAAGCACGGCCATGCGTTGGAGTATAACTTGTGTCAAGTCTATGTTAGGAAGTAGGCGTACGGTTGCTGTAGCCTGGCCCTTGTCATCATAGAGGACAAAGTGAATGCAGTAGGCTTCATTTGCGTCAATCTCGATAGAGTGCGGAACTCCTTGGCCTTTAACAAAAACGGTGTTTCGAATAGCCACAGCATCTAGATAAGTCTCTGAAAGTGTATCTCTTGTATGTTTGATAATCATAGGAATAGTGTAGCAAAGATTTTAGTCTATCGTCAATGAGAAAAAGCTTGATGAGAGGAGTAGTCACCAAGCTTTTGATAGGTTTTATTCTTTAATTTTTTTGCCGTTTGCATCTTGGATAGGACGGTTGTTTTCAAATCCAAGAGCTTGGGTGAATTCTTCCACCTGTTCCTTACTAACAGTTTCTTGGCTTTTGAAGACAATCCAGTAAACGCCTTCAGTACAAGGCGGTGTTGTCAATGAGCCTTCAAAGTTGCAATAGACCTTGTTTTCAGGATAGAAATCATCAAGTGAGATAGCCTGAGATAAATCCGTTTCAGTATTAGTGGCCTGAGGCATTTTATCCCAGCTTAATTGCAAGGCTTGGCTTTTATCTCCATAGTTATAGAGAACTGAGACAACTGTGATTTTTCCATTATCCGTCTTGTAGACGAAATGCCCTACAAGAGTATAGGTTTTGCCATCTAGTTCATTCTCAACTTGGCCTTCTGATTCTTGATTATTAAGGTTTAGTTCTGGGAGATTAACGTTCTCAGCTCCGGTGATATTAATGTGAGATTGTTCCTTATCCGCCTTGCTGAGTTTATAATCTTTAGAAAGGTCACCCCAATGTTCAGGACCAGTTATACCCGCATAGCTCCATTGGACTTCTTGAGGCTTAGAGGTTTTACTTTGAGTTTCAGACTGGCAGGCTACGAGTAGGATGGTACCGGCTATAAGAGACAATAATCCAATTAGCTTAAAACTTTTCTTAGTTATCCTCCCTATATGCTTTTATTTTTTGACATGTATGCTAGTTAACACGTTATTTGTAAACTAGCAGTCAGATGGTGACAGAGTCTTAGTTCTTTGAGCTACTTCTGAGAATGAAGTGTCTGGAGAAACCAAACAGAAACGCTTTTATTTTATAGCTAATATGAAAGAAAGTAAATTATAGTTTTTTTAGAAAATTATAATTAAAAAATAAGTGTTTTACAAAAAGAAAAGAACTCACTATTGCGAGCTCTTTATTCATTTTATCCCAAAGCATCATCCATTGAAAGAACTTCGTGGAAGACACGTTGTGTCAATTCAGTTTTTTGTTCTGGAGTGAGGTATTTAGTGTTTACACAGTATCCAGAGATACGTACGATAACATCTTCACCACTCATGATCTTTTCGTAAACGTCTGACAAGTCCATTACGTTCAAATTAACGTGTTGTCCACCGTTTTCAAAGTAACCATCAAGGATTGTTACCAAGTTGTCAACTTGTTCGTCACGAGTTTTACCAAGAGCACGAGGTGATACTTGAGTTGTCAATGAGATACCGTCAGCTGCGTAACCAAAGTCAAGGCTTGCAAGCGAGTTCAAGTTTTGCAACCATCCACCTTTAGCTTTGTTAGATGGGTTAGCACCTGGTGAGAAGAATTCAAGTTTAGACAAGTTCACTGAACCATCTTCGTTGAGGTATACCCCTTTGTGAACTGGAGAGTTACCAGTTTGTTTAGAGTAAGCAACGTTTGAAGTGATTGTAAGAAGTGAAACCGTAGCTTCGGCATCTTTGTAGAGTTTGTGGCTACGAAGACGAGTAGTGTAAGCTTCGATCAACCATTCTGCCAATTCGTTTGAACGTGGGTCATCTTCACCCCAACGTGGGTATTCACCGATTGTTTCGTAGTCGTAGATGTAGCCATCTTCGTCACGGATTGGTTTAACTGTAGCGTATTTGATTGCTGACAATGTATCAACAGTATTTGCGAAACCACAGATACCGAATCCCATGTTAGCACGTTGTTTAGTTGGCAAGAAGGCCATTTGAACAGCTTCGTAGTTGTACTTATCAGTCATGTAGTGGATGATGTTAAGGGCATCTACGTAAGTGTCAGTCAACCAGTCAAGAGATTTTTCGAAGTTAGCTTTAACAGTGTCAAAGTCAAGAACTTCATCACGGACTGGCTCGATGTCAAATACTTTGTAGTCTTTATGAACATCGTCGTAACCACCGTTCAAACCAGTAAGAAGGGCTTTAAGTACGTTAACACGAGCACCGAAGTATTGGATGTTGTGGCGTTGTTCTTCGTTTTCTGGGTCAAGTGGTGATACACAACATGAGATACAGCTCATTTCACCGTATCCGTCTTTAGCCATAGTAGTTACACCTTCGTATTGGATAGAAGAGTGTTTGTGGCTCATGTGCATACAGTAGCGACGGAATGAGTAAGGCAATTTGTCAGTCCAAAGAACTGTCAAGTTTGGTTCTGGAGAGTTACCGATGTTGTCAAGAGTGTTCAAGAAACGGTAGTCCATCTTAGTAACACGGTGACGACCGTCAGCACCCATACCAGCCATAGAAGTTGTGATGAATGTTGGGTCACCTGAGTACAATTGGTCGTAAGCTTTTGTACGAGCAAACTTAACTGTACGAAGTTTCATAACGAAATCATCAACAAATTCTTGGATTTCTGATTCAGTGTAAGTACCACGAGCAAGGTCACGTTCTGCGTATACGTCAAGGACGATTGGCACACGACCAAGTGAAGTAGCGGCACCGTTGATCACACGACATACTGCCATGAAGGCGATGTTTGTCCATTGGATAGCTTCTTTAGTATCGAAGGCTGGACGACGAACATCTACACCATAAAGGTCACCAAGGCGAACAACGTCTTGAAGTGCTTGATATTGAAGGTTAACTTCTTCACGAAGACGGATAGTTTCTTCGTCGATTTCTTTGATAGCATTCCAGTCGTTAACTTTTTCTTGCATCAAGTAGTCAGCACCGTAAAGTGCAAGACGAGCGTAAACCCCGATGATACGTCCACGTGAGTAAGCATCTGGAAGACCAGTAACTGTGTGAGCGTGACGTGCACGACGGATGTTTGAAGTGTAAGCACGGAAGATACCATCGTTAACTGTAGTCACGTATTTTGTGAAAATTTCGTGTACAGCTGGGTCTGGTTCATAACCGTGTTCTTTCAAGGCAGTTTCCGCCATACGAATACCACCTTTAGGCATGAAGTTCAATTTGAAGAGCTCATCATTTTGGATACCATAGATAAGTTCATCTTCTTTTGAAATGTATCCTGCGTCAATGTTAGCGATTGAAGTTGGACGAGTATCCATTGGGAAGCGTCCAGCAGCTTCGTAGCCAGCTTTAGTTTCGTCTACAATTTTTTTGATTTTAAGTGAGCGTTCAGTTGGTCCTGCAAGGAAGCTTTCATCACCATCATATGGTGTATAGTTTGCTTGTACAAAGCGAGATACACTTGCTTTTTCTTTCCAATCAGTTCCTTTAAAGCCTTCCCACGCTTTTTCAAAAACATCTGTGTTAGTTTTAACCGTTGCCATAGTTTGGATCTCCTATAATTCTAGTAACAAATAATCTGTTACATTCTCTAAAAGTATTTTATCATACAGTAACCGCTTACACAACTTTAAAACTGTGATTTTAGAGACATTCTTTTATAATACAGTTTATAAAACTGAAAATCTGTAGTATAAATTTCTGTTTTTTGATAGATTTTGGTATTATAGGGGGGAGAGTGCTTTGTAGGCCCAAAGTTTTCTGTAAAGATCTTTATAATGAAACGAATCTGAGAAAGGAGGCAAGAAGCCATGCTAGAGTTCCCTCTAATTAATGATACCAGTCGGAAAATCATCCATATTGACATGGACGCCTTTTTTGCTCAGGTCGAGATGAGAGATGATCCTAGTCTTAAAGACAAACCTGTTATTATCGGTCATGATCCCAGAAAAACAGGAGGTCGTGGTGTGGTGTCTACTTGTAATTACGAGGCTAGAAAATATGGTGTCCATTCAGCCATGTCTTCTAAGGAAGCCTATGAACGTTGTCCTAATGCTGTCTTTATCTCAGGAAATTATAGCCATTACCGTGAGGTAGGGATGCAGATTCGTGAGATTTTTAAACGCTATACCGACTTGGTTGAACCTATGTCTATCGATGAAGCTTATCTTGATGTGACGATAAATAAGCTTGGTATCAAGTCTGCAGTTAAGGTGGCTAAGCTTATCCAGTATGATATTTGGCAGGAACTCCATCTGACTTGTTCTGCAGGCGTTTCCTATAATAAATTTATTGCCAAACTAGCCTCTGATTTTCAAAAGCCTGCTGGTTTGACGGTGGTACTTCCAGAGGAGGCTCAGGAATTTTTGGAAAAGCTACCTATTGAAAAGTTTCATGGTGTTGGTAAAAAGTCAGTTGAGCGTCTTCATGACATGGATATATACATCGGTGCCGATCTTTTGAAAATTCCTGAGATAACCTTAATAGACCGCTTTGGCCGTTTTGGTTTCGATCTCTTTCGAAAGGCTAGAGGCATTTCCAATAGCCCAGTAAAGCCTAACCGTGTCCGTAAATCTATCGGAAGTGAGCGAACCTATGGTAAGCTCCTGTATAATGAAGATGACATCAAGGCTGAGTTGACTAAGAATGCTAGACGGGTAGCGGAAAGTGCCCAGAAAAATAAAAAAGTCGGTCGTATCATTGTTATCAAGGTTCGTTATTCGGACTTTTCAACCCTAACCAAACGGATGACCTTGGACAAATCGACCCAGGACTTTGACACCATCGAAAGGATTGCCCATAGCATTTTTGATCAGCTAGACGAAAATAGCAGTGGTGTCCGACTGTTGGGTGTTACGCTGACAGGTTTGGAAGATCAAGAAGGTAGACAGTTAGACTTAGACGATTTGGCGTGATTATATTATATATAGTAGAGTTTTGACTTGTTACGTTGCCAGTTGACCTTAAAGCATCATCGGACCTGTGCTATCTTAATTAGTAAGTAATAGAAATGAGGTAATAAAAGTAATGAAAAAGTTTTTACTTACCTGTGCTTGACTTTAACAACTTTCTTGGTTCTTGTAGCCTGTACTTCAAATAAGCCAGCTAAAAAGAAAAAACGAATCAACTTCGACATAACGTGTCAAGGCTGATACGACGATTTTGATTGATATCATGCTTGGAAAATCAAGTAACGGTTTTTCAAAACTATACAGAACAAATTACGAAACATGGACCGAAACGAATGTCTTTAAAAAACAGGTTGCAGATACTATTGAAGAGAAGGGATTCACGCCTGAAGAAAATTACACCTATAAGTACATCGAAGGCTATAATGCTAAGGCACCAACTCAAGTGTTTTCAAAGTTTCTCAGGGTACGCCGTAATATGATTGGCAAGATTCAGGACTATAAACTGAAGGATGTTAAAGTCAAGGAAAATGAAGCAACAGTGACTTTTACTTCACGCTCTGTTAGTGTCCATGGAGCTGAAGCTGCTGTTCGTTCTCTCCTCATGAGTCTCTATGGTATTAATATTGACAAGTTGAAGCACTGGAACTAATCTGATAAGAGTAATGATGAAAAGGGTAAGGTCAAAGATCTCACAACGAAGTTCCTTAGATTATAAAGAACTTGTCGAGGCTCTGATTGGCCATGATGAATCAGTAAGTAAAGCCGTTTACGCCGAACGTATCCATAAGAATTTGTCAGACTATCAACCTGAAGATAGTAGCGACTCAAGTAATAAGTTATCAGGTAAGGACAAGTAGTGTGGATAATAGATTATTTTTAGTTGTTTTCCCTCTTAGGATTATATAGGAGTGATAGGTTGATAGTGTTTCACATGAATACTAGACAATCAATATTTAATGTAATAAGTTAAAGATGAAAAGAGTTGTCACTGATGTGGCAGCTCTTTTCTATCTTGTTATTTCTAGCCTTATCCCTATAACCTTTATCTATCACCTATTAGGTTTTTATTATTAGACGAGTTTGGATGAAGATGGTAAACTGTTATCACTAACTATTAATGAAAGTATCGAGGATTATAGATATGAAAAAATGGCTTGCAGGCATAGGGATTCTTGGCTTGTCGGTTTTGACTTTGGCAGCTTGTGGAAACAAAAGTGACAGTAAGGTATCTGGTGAAAAGCAGACGATTACTGTTGCGACAGACTCTGATACGGCGCCTTTCACTTTCAAAAAAGGTGACGACTTCAAGGGGTATGATATTGATTTGGTAAAGGCTGTTTTCAAGGATTCGGACAAGTATGAGGTCAAGTTTGTGACGACGCCTTTTGATTCCATCTTGACAGGGGTGGATTCTGGACGTTATCAGATTGCAGCTAATGATTTCAACTACAATGAAGAGCGTGCACAGAAATATAGTTTTTCAGATCCGATTTCACGTTCTAACTATGCAATCACCAGTGTTGAGGGTACCAAGTATACTAGCCTAGACGATTTGTCTGGTAAGACGACAGAGGTGCTTCCTGGCTCTAACTACGCTCAGTTGCTTGAAAATTGGAACCACGCCAATGCGGACAAGACACCAATTACAATCAACTACGCTTCTAGCTCAACTGGTCTTTCAACGCGTGTTCAACACATTCAAGAAGGAAAAATTGATTTTATCCTTTATGATGCCATTTCGTCTGAGTACATTGTTAAAGATCAAGGCTATAAGTTGGCTGTAAACAAGATTAAAGACGATATCGGTATGAAGACTGATGGCCTTGAATATCTTCTTTTCTCAAATGATAAGCAAGGTAAGGAACTCAAGACTTTTGTCAATAAGCGTATCAAAGAGCTCAAGAAGGATGGAACCCTTGCCAAACTCAGTAAGGAATACTTTGGTGGCGATTACGTCAGTGATTTGAAATAAGATGGTTAAAAGGTGAGACTGCTGTCTCAGCTTTAGATCGAAAACAAAGTTTTCTTTTGAGGATTTCCTTAGGTAACAACGGACATCAGTGACCTTCTTAGAAGTTCCATGACTAAGTTTTAAGCCTAAGGACTCAAAACTTCCGAACACCTGAAACGTTAAAATGTCAGGTGTTTTTCTCACGGCGGAAAGCCTTGGTTTATTCTCACTTTGTTCCTAAAATAAGGATTCGTTTAGAGAAATTCTCAAAAATCTGTTTAAACCTCAACAAGATAGTGTTATCAGTGATATGATTTTCTTATCACTATGATAAGAAAAGACTATTTCACAGACTTTCCGAGTCGTGCTAAAATGAATATTATAAAATTTATGATAAGATATTAAGACGGTTAGCACTAGGCTAACCGACTTTTTTAGAAAGAAAGGGCAACATTGTGAAAAAGAGTATCGAAGCATTTAATCGGTCACCTTGGTATCTCCAAGTTATCATTGGTTTAATTGGTTTGGCAGTGGTTGTTGCTTTGGCTATTCCCGTATCATGGTTAGTGGAGATTCTTTGGAGCTATATTTTGCAATTGGTTACAATTGTCTTCAAATGGATTTCATCTTGGATGCCAGCTGGTAAGCTCTTCTCATGGAAGGCTGTCTTTGATGCGGTTCCTAAGATTGTAGAACACTTACCTTTAACATTAGGTTTGACCATTGCAGGTGCTTTCTTAGGTTTGATTTTAGCCCTTGTTTTTGCGGTTGTTAAGATCAATCGAGTACGTATCCTTTATCCGATCCAAGCTGTTTTTGTGAGTTTCTTGCGCGGGACACCAATTCTTGTACAACTCATGTTAACCTACTATGGTATCCCACTCTTCCTTCGTTACTTGAATGGCGAATTCGGATTAGATTGGAATATTAATGAGATTCCACCAGCTATCTTCGCTATTACAGCCTTTGCCTTTAACGAAGCGGCATACATGAGTGAAACTATTCGTGCGGCAATTCAGGCTGTTGATGCTGGGGAAATCGAAGCTGCCCGTTCTCTTGGGATGACATCAGCACAGGTTTACCGTCGTGTCATTATTCCAAATGCGGCTGTTATTGCGACACCAAGTTTAATTAACAGTTTGATTGGTTTGACTAAGGGAACATCACTTGCCTTCAGTGCTGGTATCGTCGAAATGTATGCACAGGCTCAGATCCTAGGTGGTGCTGACTATCGTTACTTTGAACGTTATATCTCAGTAGCTCTTGTATACTGGGTAATCTCAATCTTGATTGAAAACATTGGTCGTTCAGTTGAAAATCATATGGCTATTAAGGTTCCTGAAGCAACTGACATTTCTGGCATTGGAGGTGATCGCTAATGATTAGTATCAAAAATTTGACCAAGGAATTTTCAGGACAAAAGGTTCTCGATGGCATTGATATTGACATTGAAAAAGGTGAAGTTGTCGCTCTGGTTGGTGCCTCTGGTGCAGGGAAGTCAACAATCCTTCGTAGCTTAAACTATTTGGAACAACCTGATTCTGGTACAATTATCATTGATGATTTTAAGGTGGATTTCGAAACAATTACCAAAGAGCAAATCCTTACCCTTCGTCGTAAGTTGGCCATGGTATTCCAACAGTTTAACCTCTTTGAACGTCGTACAGCCTTGGATAATGTTAAGGAAGGTCTTAAGATTGTTAAGAAACTTTCTGACGAAGAAGCTACTAAGATTGCGAAAGAAGAACTCGCTAAGGTTGGACTTTCTAATCGAGAAAATCACTACCCACGTCACTTGTCAGGTGGTCAAAAGCAACGTGTGGCCTTGGCCCGTGCCCTTGCCATGAAGCCTGATGTGCTCTTGCTTGACGAACCAACATCTGCTCTTGACCCTGAGTTGGTTGGTGAGGTTGAAAAATCAATCGCTGATGCGGCTAAGTCAGGTCAAACCATGATTTTGGTCAGTCACGACATGAACTTTGTTTATCAAGTGGCTGATAAGGTGCTTTTCCTTGAAAAAGGTCATATCCTTGAACAAGGAACACCCGATGAAATCTTGAACCATCCAAAAGAAGAGCGAACAAAAGAATTTTTCGCTTCTTATTCAAAACAATACCTTTAAGATGGGATTTTTGTTACAATAGAAAAGGTGATGGGATAGGACTACATTTCTAGTTTATAGTCAGAGTCCCACAAGGATGATTAGGAACTTTTGAGTACTTCAAAGGCGACTAAGGAGTCCAATCAGATACTACACCGCACAGTTATTACTATTCGGATTCAGAGGTTGGAGAATATTGTCTCAGCCTTTTCTATTTTTTACTTTAGGATGATTTATGTTATTAAATATTTTTAAATTTTATCTCTTAGGCCTTGTGATTGCTTTCTTTGTTTGCTTGGTGCTTGGCGCCCTTTGGCTTGGATGGCGTGCCCTACGTCGTGCAGACAAAACAGTTAAGGAGCGTCAAGGTGCCCTCTATGATGCTATTATGATGTCGATGGTTTCGATTCCAGTATTGGCATTTGCTTTTATGGCGATTCTTATCGTACTGAATGCATAATTCTAGCTTTGTTGGCAAATTAGGTGTAAGATATCTCTACAAGAAAATCATATAAGGAGTTAATCATGTACGATACAATTGTTATTGGAGCTGGTCCTGCGGGGATGACGGCAGCACTTTATGCAGCCCGTGCCAACCTTAAAGTGGCAACTTTGGAGCAAGGTGCTCCTGGTGGACAGATGAATAACACATCTGATATTGAGAATTATCCTGGTTTTGAAAGTATTTCTGGTCCAGAATTGTCCATGAAGATGTTTGAACCCTTGGAAAAATTGGGCGTTGAAAATCTTTATGGTATCGTGTCTGGTATCGAAGATAAGGGTAATTATAAAGTTGTTAAAACTGGTGACGAGGAGTACCAAACAAAGACAGTTATCCTTGCGACGGGTGCCAAACACCGTCACATTGGCGTTTCTGGTGAAGAAGAGTACAACAGCCGTGGGGTATCTTACTGTGCGGTATGTGATGGTGCATTCTTCCGTAATCAAGACCTCTTGGTTGTTGGTGGTGGAGACTCTGCTGTTGAAGAAGGAATTTATTTGACACGGTTTGCCAACAGCGTGACCATTGTTCACCGTCGTGACGAATTGCGTGCCCAAAAGGTCCTTCAAGACCGTGCCTTCGCCAATGAAAAGGTCAAGTTTATCTGGGATTCAGTCGTTGAAGAAATCAAGGGTGATGACATCAAGGTTCGCAGTGTTGATATCAAGAATGTCAAAACTGGTGAGGTGACTAACCACGAATTTGGCGGTGTCTTCGTTTATGTGGGACTTGATCCTGTTTCAGATTACTTGACTGGTCTCGACATCACTGACCGGGACGGTTGGGTAATTACAGATGATAAGATGGCGACACGTATTCCAGGTATCTTTGCCATTGGAGATGTCCGTCAGAAAGACCTTCGCCAGATTACAACAGCCGTAGGGGATGGTGCCACAGCTGGCATCGAAGCTTACAACTACGTGACTGCTTTAGAAGATAAATAACAAAAAAACCACCCTAAGGGGTGGCTTTTTTATGTTATTTTGTCTAGGAGAGTTTTGAACGTTTCAACTTCATTTGATAGGGGTGTTCCTTTTAGGTAGGCGTAGCTTACATGAAAATCGAGTTGCTCGTCGTCCTCTAAAGGAATTTTAACCAATTTATCCATGGATTCAAATTGTGTGACATCAGTGATGAGACTGATGCCGAGATTTTTTTCAACTAACTGACCGATTGTAGGCAGATCACTTAATTCTAAGAAGGAAACGGCCTGATTTTGATAACCTTCATTCAGTATATTGAAGGCTTCCATATGCACATGTCCCTCGTTGAGTAGAATAAAGCGTTCTTCAAGAACATCCTTGAAACAGATGACTTCTTTATCCGCAAATTTATGACTTTCAGAGACTAGAATATAAAACGGTGATTTATAGAGTTCGTGAGTTGTTAATTTAGGATGCTCTAGGGGATGAAGGCTAGCTACTAAACTGAAATCTAAGTCTCCAGAGATTAATTGCTGTAGCAATTCTAAAGAACCTTCTGTACTAAATTCCATTTCGGATAAGATTGATAAATCTTGATTTTTTTCGAGCAGTTGCGCAAGAACTCTGGCTCTGATAATTGGAGGAAACCCAATTTTTGCTTTTGCATGAATAGAGCGATGGATTTCTTTGGAGAGTACGGATAGCTCAGTTAGGATGGCTTCAGCATGTTTAGCTACAATATCGCCTTGGTATGTAAAGGCAACATTGCGATGAGATGGGTCCTTAACAAAAAGGTGACAAGCAAAATGATCTTCTAAACGCTTGATGGCGTAGCTAACAGTAGGTTGGCTGACCCGACAATGTTTAGAGACTGCGGTGAAGGAATGGAGTCTGTAAAGATGATAAAAATATTCTAAATCTCGGATATTCATTTTTTTATTTTATCATAAACCCTATTTGTTATAAATAATTTTTATGATAACAGAGCTTGTTGACTATAAGATTTTTTGAGGAATATAATGTCTAGCGACAGTTGAATAGATTAGTCACTAAATTATTTATGAGGGGTATTTCGCAATGAAATCACATGAAATTTTAAACAATCCATTCCTTAATAAAGGAACTGCTTTCACAATGGAAGAACGTAAAGAACTTGGCCTAATTGGTCTTCTTCCTCCATATGTTCAAACTATCGAAGAACAGGCTGAACAAGCTTACCAACATTTCTTGCGCAAACCATCTGACCTTGAAAAGCGTCTTTTCTTGATGGAGATTTTCAATACAAACCGTACTCTTTTCTACTACCTCTTTAACCAACACATCGTTGAGTTCAACCCAATCGTCTATGATCCAGTGATCGCGGACACCATTGAACAATATTCTGAACTCTTTGTAGATCCACAATATGCGGCTTACCTTGATATTAACCACCCAGAAAATATCGAAGAAACCTTGAAAAATGCGGCTGGCGATCGCGATATCCGCTTGATCGTTGCAACTGACGCAGAAGGAATTCTCGGTATTGGTGACTGGGGTGTCCAAGGTGTTGACATTTCTGTCGGAAAACTCATGGTCTACACTGCTGCAGCCGGAATTGATCCAGCTTGCGTTATGCCTCTTGTCATCGATGCTGGTACCAACCGTGAAGAATTGTTGAACAATCCAATGTATCTTGGAAACCGTCATGAACGTGTTCGTGGTGAAAAATACGATGCCTTTATCGATCAATTTGTTCAAACAGCTGGAAAACTTTTCCCTAAATTGTACCTTCACTGGGAAGACTTCGGTCGTTCAAATGCAGCTGATATCTTGAACCGTTACAAGAAAGAGATTCCAACTTTCAACGATGATATTCAAGGTACTGGTATCGTTGTCTTGGGTGGTATCTTTGGAGCTATGGATATCACTGGTGAAAAATTGACAGACCAAGTTTACCTTTGCTATGGTGGTGGTTCTGCTGGTGCTGGTATCGCAGATCGTGTTCACGCTGAAATGGTTGCGGAAGGCCTTTCTCCAGAAGAAGCCTACAAACGTTTCTTCATGATCGATAAACAAGGTCTTTTGTTTGATGATATGGAAGATTTGACACCAGCTCAAAAACCATTTGCTAAAAAACGTTCTGACTTCGAAGGCAAAGGCGATATGACCAGTCTTCTTGAAGTGATCAAAACAGTAAAACCAACCATCTTGGTCGGAACTTCTACAAACCCAGGTGCCTTCACTAAAGAAGTGGTTGAAGCAATGTGTGAAAACACTGAACGCCCTGTTATCTTCCCAATTTCTAACCCAACCAAGAAATTGGAAGCAACAGCCCAACAAGTCATTGAATGGTCAGACGGGAAAGCCTTTGTAGCTACCGGTGTACCTTCAGGAACCATTAGCTATAAAGGTGTGGACTACGAAATCGGTCAAGCCAATAACGCTTTGATCTACCCAGGTCTTGGTCTCGGTATGTTGGCATCTGAAGCTAAATTGTTGACAGATGAAATGATTGGGGCAGCAGCTCACTCATTGTCAGGTATCGTCAATCCAGGTCAACCAGGTGCGCCAGTCCTCCCACCATTCCAATATGTAGCTGACGTGTCTATCAAGGTAGCAGAAGCTGTTGCCAAGAAAGCTCAAGAACAAGGGCTTGCTCAAGCTGAAGAAACAGATATGGCCAAAGCTGTACGTGACCTTAAATGGTATCCTAAATACTAATAAGGAGCTGACTGAACAACCATGAAAAAATTGAATGAAATCAAAATTTCCGGTGTCAGTCTTCCTCTATATGCATTCATCGTCTTCGTTCTCGCGGTGACGATTGCTATGGGGAAACTCCCACTCAATATGCTTGGACTGACCCTCCTTTTGGTCGTCATGGGGCATGTTCTCTACTTTATTGGTGAGAAACTGCCAATTATGAACTCTTACCTAGGTGGTGGTTCAGTATTTACTCTGCTTGGTGCAACTCTTCTTGCTACATTTCATATCATTCCAAAAGATATTATTGTAGCAACAAAAGGATTTTTGGGAGATTCCTTTGGCTTTCTTGATTTTTATATTGCAGCCTTGATTTGTGGTGCTATCCTTGGTATGAATCGTAAGATTTTGGTGAAAGCCTCTGCACGCTTTATCCCCGTGTCTCTTGTTACCATGGTTATTGGTGCCTTTAGCGTTGGTCTTGTGGGGATGCTTCTTGGTCAAGGGTTCGGGCACTCTATCCTTTATGTTTCCTTCCCTCAAATGGTTGGAGGAATGGGAGCGGGTATTTTGCCACTTTCTAAAATTTATGCCTCTAACTTACATGGTGATCAAGCGACTATCTTCTCTCAATTAGCACCTGCGACTACTTTAGGAAATATTCTGGCTATTATCGGTGCTGTTCTTATTTCAAAAGTTTTTGTTAATAGTAAGTCAAATGGACATGGTGTCTTGATTCCTGTTAATAAGGATGAGTTGAAAAAGGAAAAACTAAATTTGAATCCGACTGATATTGGGGTTGGAATGATGTTTGCTTTTACAATCTTTTTGCTTGGTGTGATTTGCAATGCCTTTGTTCCAAAAATTCACAGCTATGCCTTCATGATTATCATTGTGTTTATCTTGAAAGCCTTGGATGTGGTACCAAAAACTTTGGAAAATTGTGTTGTAATGTTTAACCAAGTCATCATGTCAAATCTGACCCATGCAGTACTTGCAGGTATTGGCCTTTCTTTGATTGATTTGGCAACATTAGCAAAAGCGATGAATGTTCAATTTATTATTCTAAGTTTGACATCAGTTGTTGCAATGGGACTTGCTGCTGCTATTATTGGTGAGTTTGTAGGTTTATTCCCAGTTGAAACGGCAATTGGTGCCGGTATGATTAATAACTCTATGGGTGGTACGGGTAATATTGCTGTACTTTCTGCATCAGATCGTATGGAAATGATTGCTTTTGCTCAAATGGCAAATCGTTTAAGTGGAGCTATTATTTTAATTCTAGGTGGCCTATTAGCATATATGTTGAATTAGTTAAGAAAATACTATTTGTGTGAGAAACACTTTGAGGACTGTTATGTCCTCTTTTTTTGGTGTAATCAATACAGATTATATGTGCTCAATATACTATACAATTGGTTTTTGCTATAATAGGTACATTGATAAAAAACTAGGGTTTCTTTTTTTCAATAAAATAATGAAACGAGGTGACCGACTTGCGTGTTGTAGCAGGTGATTTTGGCGGACGTCCGCTTAAAACGTTAGAAGGCAAAACGACTCGTCCAACAACGGACAAGGTCAAGGGTGCCATTTTCAATATGATTGGTCCTTTCTTTGATGGAGGACGTGTTTTGGATCTTTTTTCTGGGAGTGGTAGTCTGGCCATTGAGGCTATTAGTCGTGGCATGTCGTCTGCTGTCCTCGTGGAGAAAGACCGTCGGGCACAAGCCATTATTCAGGAAAATATCAAAATAACCAAGAGTGAGAAGCAGTTCCAGCTTTTGAAGATGGATGCAGCGCGTGCACTGACCCAATTGACAGGTCAATTTGACTTGGTGCTTTTAGATCCGCCTTATGCCAAAGAGCAGATTGTGGCCAATATTACTCAGTTAGAGGAGCAAGGGCTCTTGGCTGAAGAAGTTATGTTGGTTTGCGAGACGGATAAGGAAGTGGACTTGCCTGAAGAAATTTCAAACTTTGGGATTTGGAAGCAGAAAACCTATGGTATCAGTAAGGTGACCGTTTACGTGCGTTAGCCTTTGATAGGTAAGTTGTAGAAAGGAATGCTATGACAAAGATTGCTATGTTTACGGGGTCTTTTGATCCAATTACCAATGGGCATATGGATATCATTGCCAGAGCCAGCAAGCTCTTTGATGAGCTCTATATTGGACTATTTTATAATAAAAATAAGCAGGGCTTCTGGGACATTGAGACTCGCAAGCGTGTCTTGGAAGAGGTTGTAGCAGATTTTCCCAATGTCAAGGTTATAACGGCTCACGATAGTCTGGCTGTAGATGTCGCCAGAGAGCTTGGTGTGACTTATCTGGTTCGAGGCCTTCGCAATGCGGCAGATTTTGACTATGAGGCCAATATGGACTATTTCAATAAAGGTTTAGCGCCTGAATTAGAAACGGTTTATTTGATTGCTAGTCATGAGGTGACACCAGTGTCTTCCAGTCGTGTACGTGAGTTGATTTATTTTGAGGGGAACATTAGCTCTTATGTTCCGCAAGCAGTTGTTAAGGAAGTGGAGGCCAAGCGTGGCAAACAAGACAAAATCTAAATTACTATTAGAGAAAATGTGGTGTATTAAGTGGTGGTTATTAAGTATTCTTACGGTACTTTTCCTCCTTTTTGCCCTCTTTTTCCCGCTAAATAATTATTATGTTGAGCTTCCGGGTGGTGCTTTTGATACTAAGGAAGTCTTGACTGTAGATAAGAAAGCTGATGATTCAAAAGGATCCTACAATTTTGTGGCGGTGGCCCAAACCAAGGCGACTTTGGCCTTGATGCTCTATGCTCAGCTTAATGATTTTGCAAAGCTTCAAACAGCTAAAGAAGCAACCGGAAATTACTCTGATGAAGATTTCATGCGTATTAACCAATTTTACATGGAGACTTCTCAAAACCAAGCGATTTATCAGGGCTTGACACTGGCTGGTAAGGAGGCTAGTTTGGAGTATATGGGTGTCTATGTGCTTCAGGTTGCTGATGATTCTAGCTTCAAGAGTGTCCTCAATATCGCTGATACGGTGACGGCTGTTAATGGCAAGACCTTTGATAATTCTACTGACTTGATTAAATACGTTCAAGGGCTTAAGTTGGGTTCAAAAGTCAAGGTCACTTATACGACAGATGACAAAGAAAAGACTGCTACTGGTAAGATTATTAAGATCGCCAATGGCAAAAATGGTATTGGTATCGGCCTAACGGACCATACTGAGGTCAAGAGTCCTGAGAATGTTAAGTTTAAACTAGATGGTGTTGGCGGACCGAGCGCTGGTCTTATGTTTACCTTAGCTATTTACGATCAGGTGTCTGGTCAAGATCTTAAGGCTGGTCGTAAGATTGCTGGGACAGGAACTATTGAAAAAGATGGTTCGGTTGGTGATATCGGTGGTGCCTACCTTAAGGTGAAATCAGCGGCTGATAGTGGCGCAGACATTTTCTTCGTGCCAAATAATCCAGTAACTAAGGAAATGAAAAAGGTTGATCCGGATGCCAAGACTAATTATCAAGAGGCCAAGGAAGCTGCCAAGAAACTGAGGACCAAGATGAAAATCGTCCCTATTAAAACAGCTCAAGAAGCCATTGATTATTTGAAAAAAACTAAATAAGAAGCGAGAGTGGGACAGGCAGAAATCCATGATTTTTGTCCTAGTCTTACTCTCTTTTTTAGGGCAAAGTGTTATAATAGTCTTTATGAAAAAACGTTATAGAACAGTCAATGATTACTATCGTGAAATTTTTGGCGAAAAGATTTTCAAACTTCCTATAGATGCGGGCTTTGATTGTCCCAACCGTGATGGAACAGTTGCTCACGGTGGCTGTACCTTTTGCACAGTATCGGGGTCTGGTGACGCTATTGTAGCTCCTGAGGCACCGATTCGTGAGCAGTTTTACCATGAGATTGACTTCATGCACCGCAAGTGGCCAGAAGTTCAGAAATATCTGGTTTATTTTCAAAATTTTACCAATACCCACGCGCCGCTTGAGGTTATTAAGGAACGCTACGAACAGGCTATCAATGAGCCTGGTGTTGTTGGAATCAATATCGGTACCCGTCCAGACTGTTTGCCAGACGATGTGATTGATTATCTGGCAGAACTCACAGAACGTATGCATGTGACCGTTGAACTTGGCTTGCAAACGACTTATGAAGAGACGTCGGAGCTTATTAACCGAGCACACAGTTATGATCTCTATGTGGAGACGGTTAAGCGCGTGCGTGAGCGTGCGCCAAAGGCTGAGATTGTATCGCATCTGATTAATGGGCTGCCAGGGGAAACCCACGAGATGATGGTGGAAAATGTTCGCCGTTGCGTAACTGATAATGACATTCAAGGAATTAAGCTTCATTTGCTCCACTTGATGACTAATACCCGTATGCAAAGAGACTACCACGAGGGACGTCTTAAATTACTGAGTCAGGAAGAGTATGTGTCCATCATCTGTGACCAGTTGGAAATCATCCCTGAGGATATCGTTATTCATCGAATCACTGGTGATGCGCCGCGAGATATGTTGATTGGTCCTATGTGGAGTCTCAATAAGTGGGAAGTCCTCAATGCTATTGACAAAGAGATGGAACGTCGTGACTCATGGCAAGGGTGCAAAGCAGCTAGCGAGAAGGAGGAGAAAGCATGATTAAACTACCAATTCATCTGTCTCATGACTTTCTAGCAGAAGTGCTGGATGACGAGAGTGTTGCTGTTGATGCAACCATGGGAAACGGTAATGATACAGCCTTTCTGGCTGGCCTTGCCAAGAAGGTCTATGCTTTTGACGTGCAGGAGCAGGCGCTCGAAAAGACTCGTCAACGCTTGTCGGACTTGGAAATTGAAAATGCGCAACTTATTTTAGATGGCCATGAAAATCTGGACCGTTATGTCACGGAACCTATTCGTGCAGCTATTTTCAATCTGGGCTACCTGCCATCTGCAGATAAGAGTGTTATTACCAAACCCCACACGACTCTTGAGGCCATTGAGAAGATTCTTGACCGTCTAGAGGTGGGTGGTCGTTTAGCTATTATGATTTACTATGGTCATGATGGCGGCGATATGGAGAAGGATGCTGTGCTCGAGTACGTTATCGGTTTGGACCAGCGTGATTTTACAGCCATGCTTTACCAACCCCTTAATCAAATTAATACCCCACCATTTTTGGTGATGTTGGAGAAATTACAATGATTACAGATATTAAAGAAAAGCTTGCAGATATGCAGGTCAAATATATAGATAAGCAAAGTGCCGAAGATACTTTGAAAAAGGTTGATAATCGTAAAACGGCTAAAATTAAGAAAAAGTTAGCTAGTCTTGAGGTCGAACGTTGCCATAAACTTTTAGCAAAAGAAGACGTGACTGCCATTGATAAAAAAATTCGCAAGCAAAAAGAACTATTCTCAAACTGTTGTCATAAGGAAGGTTAGGAGGAACTATGCATTTATCATTAGCTTTGCTTGTTCTTTTTTTTAGCTTGATTTTATCGAACGTTATCAATCGTGTCTTTCCACGTCTTCCCCTACCTTTGATTCAAATTATTTTTGGGGTTGGTATTGGTTTTCTTCTTAAGGGGGAAGTTTTTGAGCTTGAAACGGAACTTTTTCTAGCGTTTATTATTGCTCCCTTGCTTTTTCGTGAGGGCGAAGAGAGTGACATTACCAGTATTCTCCGTAACTGGAAACTCATTCTATTTTTGATCTTTCCAGTCATCTTCGTGTCTACACTGGGAATCGGCTATCTTGCTAAGGCCGTCTTGCCTGCTTCGGTGCCCTTGTCTGCCTGTCTAGCAATCGGTGCCGCTCTTGGTCCAACGGATTTGGTTGCCTATTCCGCTATTTCTAAACGTTTCAGTTTTCCAAAGTGGATTAGTTATATTCTGCAGGGAGAGGGTTTGCTGAATGATGCCTCTGGCTTGGTCGCCTTTCAGGTGGCAGTGACCGCTTTGACAACGGGTGCCTTCTCCCTCCTGGATGCGAGCTGGAATTTGGTTATCTCTGTGCTTGGTGGTTTTTTGGTTGGCTTGATTACAGCCCTATTTAATCGCCTCTTTTTGACCATTTTGGATAATATGGATGCTGCAGATGTCACAGGTGCTCTCTTACTAGAGCTGGTACTACCGATCTCCTCTTATTTTGTAGCCGAGGAAATTCATGCTTCTGGAATTATTGCTGTTGTCGTAGCAGGGATTTCGCTTGCCAGTCGTTTCAAAAAAATCACCGTTTTTGATGCCAAACTGGATAGTGTTTCCCATACGATTTGGGGAACCATTACCTTCATGCTTAATGGTATGGTCTTTTTCCTTCTGGGGACGGAACTGCCAACCTTAGCAACCCCAGTACTGTCTATCAGTACTTGCGATACGCTTTGGATGTTTCTTGCCATCGTCTTGTTAACAGCGATCATGTTTGGAATTCGATTTGTCATGATTAGCGCAGTGTTTGCCCAAAGAGCTTGGCGGACCAAACGGTCATTGAAAAAAATATGGAAGGGTGCTACGCTTTTGACTTTTTCTGGCGTAAAAGGAACGGTTTCGATTGCAACAATCCTTTTGCTTCCGATTGCCAATATGACTGCGCTAGAACACAGTCTCTTACTCTTTACGGTAGCGGGTGTTACGCTATTGAGCTTCTTGATAGGTATTTTAGTTCTACCTAGGTTAGCCACTGGACCAGCTCATACGACCAACCATTATATGCAGATTGCCATTCTTAATGATGTGGTCGGTGAGTTGGAAAAAGATCTAAAACAGTCAACTAATCAAGGATCTGTCTATGCTACTATTGACAACTACAATCAACGCTTGGAAGATTTAGTCTTGGAGCAGGAATCAAATGATGTCAAAAAAGAGTTGGCCAATATCCGAGTCATGATTATGGAAATTGAGAGTGAGGGTCTGGAATATGCCTACAAGAAGGGTAAGATTTCAGAACTCGAATACAATCTCTACCAACGTTATATCAAGGGCTTAGAGCGTCGTATTAACCGAGGTTTTGTTTCTAGTCTCTCTTATGCCTTTGCTGTTTTCGTTCGTGGCATTCGTAGAATTTTGCACTTAGCTCTTACCTTCAAGTTTCGAATTGAACAAGAGGAGAATAGGCGAGGTCCTCGATTGACGGAGGAAAATCGTGACCATATGACTGAGCTTTATTTAACAAATACTGAGCAGGTTTTGGAAGCCTTGAGCAACCTGGAAGGTGTCTATCATTCAGATCTTTTGTCTTATTTGAAACGCAGTCGACTTCGAGAGGCTGAAATTATCCAATCAGGAGCCTTTGTTGAGCGGGTTATCACCCACTTAAACCCAGACAATGTTGACGAAATGTTGCGAGGCTATTATTTGGAACGTAAGCTTATCAACGAATATGAACAGGCTGAACTTATCTCTAGCCGTTATGCCAAACAGCTTCGTAAGGAAGTCAATACTTTGGAGGACTATTCTCTCAAAGAAACAAGCAATACTTTGACCTATGATATGATTAATCTGGCCCGAAGGGGAGCTTAAGAAAGAATTTAGAGTAGAAAAAGAAGCCAAGTTATTAATTTGGCTTCTTTTAACGTTTGCTTTTTTCATTATCGTGGTCAGGAAAGAGACAGCCAAATCAAGGTACTAATGAGGCTAGACTTATAATCTTTTTTCATGAGATTCTCAATTGTAAAGAAGATCAATAAGGCAACTGGAAAGAGTGGCCAAAGGGAAATCTCTATTTTTGGGAAGCCGGGAATACTGTAAATGATAACTGTTACTGCTGTAGCAATTAATCCAAAACCTATTACTTGAGTCATGTCCCTACCTCTTTTTCTATATCTGAAGATCTGTTGTTTTAACACTTACTAATGTATCAAAAGGGTAATTCTCGGACAATATCATATGTCTATGTGGATAATCTTAGAATCTATTCGGTCAAAAAAAGAAGTGTTTTGTTATCGAATTGGTAAAAGTCAAAAGATTTCCTCACACAGTAAAATCTCTGACAAAAGCCTTTTATATATAGTCGCTGCAGTATTTATTTTATTCAAGAACGTCTATAGAACACCTTGTGCTTCCAGCTTTAATTTTGTATGGCGTATCTCAAATAAAAGAGAAGTAATGATGAAAGAATAAATCCCCCAGGCTTATAGTCTAGGGGACTTGTTTCTTTAATGTTGTTCGTAAATTAGCCCTAAATCAAGCTAATATTGATCGATTTTTAGAGAAGTGGGTTAATGTAAAAACGATGGTCATCAATTGGAATAATTTGAACAGGGTTTTGGTAGAAGCCAGCTAAAACTTCTGGTGTGATGACATCATTTTTGGGTCCTTGTGCTACGATTTTTCCTTGACGGAGTAGGAGAATATGGTCCATGTTTTCAGTGATTTCCTCAGCGTGATGAGTGACGTAAAGAACCAGAGGAGCATGAGGAAGCGAGGTGATACGATCAATCTGACGCAAGAGCTTTTCACGAGCAAATAGGTCCAAGCCAACAGTCGCTTCATCAAGGATAATGATGTCAGGATCTTCCATGAGACTGCGAGCAATCAAACAAATTTGTTTTTCTCCTTGAGAGAGGCCATGGTATTTACGACCTATCAAATCCCCAGCACCAAGTGAGGCCAGCATGTCCTTAGCTTCTTGCAACTCCTTATCCCCATATGCCTTGTAGAGGATTGAGCTCTTGTATTTACCAGTAAGGACGATTTTCTCAGCGGTCATATGCTTAGGCAGACGCTCAGTGATGAAGGAACTGACAATACCGATATGTTTGCGAAGACCCGTGATGTCCCCGTTACCAAAGGCATAGCCAAGTATTTCAGCATGACCTTCAGAAGGAAAGAATTCAGCTGTCAATAAGCGTAGAAGTGTTGATTTCCCTGCACCATTAAGTCCAAGGATAGCCCAGGTCTGGCCTTTTTCAACTGTCCAGTTAAGTTCGGACAAGAGTGTTTTTCCTTGGCGAGCCAAGCTGACATTTTCTAAGCGTATAAGTGACATAAGTCTCTCCTTCGATGATAAATTACTCTAATTATAGCATAAAATAGGAACCTATATTGGGAAATTGTGATATAATGGAAGTCAGAATTTTTTTAGAGGAGAAGATAAAATGGAAGACTCTAGTGGTCAGTCCTTATTATTTCAATTTATTTTATTACTAATTTTAACCTTGCTTACGGCCTTTTTCTCAGCGTCTGAGATGGCTTTAGTATCACTAAACCGTTCACGTGTGGAACAAAAGGCTGAAGAAGGCGACAAGAAATTTATTCGTCTGCTAAAGGTTCTTGAAAATCCCAATAATTTCTTATCGACTATTCAGGTTGGTATTACTTTTATCAGTCTTTTGCAAGGGGCCAGTCTCTCTGCTTCGCTAGGAGCAGTCATAGCGACCTGGTTTGGCCACGTAGCCTGGGCTAAAACAGCAGGTAGCGTGGTATCTTTGGTGATCTTGACTTATATTTCTATCGTTTTTGGTGAGCTTTATCCTAAGCGTATTGCCATGAATCTTAAAGAAAATCTAGCCATCTACTCAGCGCCTGTCATTATTGTTACTGGTAAGATTGTTAGTCCCTTTGTTTGGATTCTTTCAGCATCGACAAATCTTGTGTCTCGTTTAACACCTATGACCTTTGATGATGCGGATGAGCAGATGACTCGTGATGAGATCGAGTACATGTTGACCAAGAGCGAAGATACACTTGAGGCTGAAGAAATCGAAATGCTTCAAGGTGTCTTTTCTCTTGATGAATTAATGGCGCGTGAAGTCATGGTTCCTCGTACAGATGCCTTCATGATTGATATTGAAGACAACACTCAGGAAAATATCCAAGCCATTCTAAAGCAAAGCTTCTCTCGTATCCCTGTCTACGAAGATGATAAGGATAAAATTATCGGTGTAATCCATACTAAAAACCTCCTTCAAGCGGGTTATGAGCTTGGTTTTGAGAATGTTAAGCTTCGCCACATCATGAATGACCCCCTCTTTGTTCCAGAAACAATTTTCGTTGATGACCTCTTGGCAGCCTTTCGTAACACCAATAATCAAATGGCCATTTTGCTTGATGAATATGGTGGTGTGGCTGGTCTTGTGACCTTCGAGGATCTTTTGGAAGAAATCGTCGGTGAAATTGATGACGAAACAGATAAAGCCAGTGTGGAAGTTCGTGAAATAGGAGAGAATACCTATATTGTTGAGGGGGCTATGACTCTTAATGACTTCAATGAACACTTTGATACAGAGCTTGAAAGTGATGATGTTGATACTATCGCAGGCTATTATTTGACTGGTGTAGGAGCAATTCCCACTCAAGAAGTCAAGGAACATTATGAAGTTATCAACAGGGACAAACATCTTGAATTTATTAACGATAAGGTTAAGGATGGTCGCGTAACTAAACTTAAGGTAATCATCACAGCAGCTCCAGAAGAGGCAGGAGAATAGAATTCACCAGCTTTAGATTAGAAAAGACTAGAGCTAAAAAGTAAGATAATGATAATTGAGCGCCTTCTTTCCTTTGAATAGGAAGCGCTTTTTATTATCTTTTTGCTAAATGTTTTTAATAGATGTAATTAGATTAGAAAATGGATGAAAATCGCTATGCTTTTATATTTCAATAAAACATCTAGTTATTATTGGCCTACGACCTTGTTTTTTGAAGTAATTTAAACAGGTTTTGAAATGATGGTAGATTAAGAATAAAAATAAATAAGATTTTGATTAAAACGCTTCTCTATTTCTTTTTATGACAGAATATAAATTAACTGATAAATGAACAGGGAAAATCTTAATAGCTTCTAAAAAATCTCTATATTCTATACATAGTAGCTTGCTTTTACTCACCCTTACTCTAGGAGCTTTTCTACCAGTAACTTCTTTTGCAGATGACGGCATTGCGACAAATGATACTGTTCTTACGCAGCCAAAAAATGATACAGATATAAATACAAGTGAGGCCCCTTAATCACCTGAAGTTCCTTCAGTCAACGTTAATGGTCAACCTGTTGTTACTGTGACACCACCAGTTATCACAGCAGCTGGTCAAACAATCGTTTCTACACAAAATAGTCAACTTGTTGTTGCCGATAATGACGGTACAACAAGTCTTGTTGCTCCTGAAGTAAAGGATTCAAAGTGAATGCTGACGGTACATTGACTGGTAAAGATGCCAAAGGTAAAGAAGTCACTCTTCCCAAGACTGGTGAAGCATCAACTGCAATCTTGACATTTGTAGGAACATTCTTCCTTGCTCTTGCAGTTTTATTGGGATTTAAGAAACGTGCCTAATCGTATAGATAATAAAAAAACTGGATTCTTCCAGCTTTTTACTTTTTCTTCTGGTATAGTATAGTTATATTGTAATTTCAGATGTATTATAGTATAACCTTTGCTTGAATTCAGGCAGATATGGAGCATGTTTCCGATAAAAGAGGTATAATAAAATCATGTAAAAAGCGTTTTCAAGGAGGCTGCCATGGCAGAAATTGATTACAGTCAGGTGACTGGACTTGTTCATTCAACCGAAAGTTTTGGATCTGTAGATGGTCCTGGTATCCGTTTTATTGTTTTCATGCAAGGCTGTAAGATGCGTTGCCAATATTGTCATAACCCAGATACTTGGGCTATGGAGTCAAATAAGGCTGTTGAACGTACAGTTGAAGATGTCTTGGATGAGGCTCTTCGTTTCCGTCATTTCTGGGGTGAGCATGGTGGTATCACTGTATCAGGCGGTGAGGCCATGCTTCAGATTGATTTTGTCACTGCCCTCTTTACAGAGGCTAAGAAGCTAGGAATTCATTGTACGCTTGATACTTGTGGGTTTGTTTACCGTAATACTCCTGAGTATCATGAAGTTGTTGACAAACTTTTGGCTGTGACAGACTTGGTCCTACTTGACATCAAAGAGATTGATCCCGAACAACACAAGTTTGTGACTCGTCAACCTAATAAGAATATTTTGGAATTTGCTAAATACTTGTCTGATAAACAAGTTCCAGTCTGGATTCGCCATGTCTTGGTACCTGGTTTGACAGACTTTGACGAACACTTGGTTAAGCTTGGTGAGTTTGTAAAGACCTTGAAAAATGTCGATAAATTTGAAATTCTTCCCTATCATACAATGGGTGAGTTTAAATGGCGTGAGCTCGGTATTCCATATCCTTTGGAAGGGGTTAAACCACCAACTGCAGACCGTGTTAAAAATGCTAAGGCTCTTATGCATACGGAAACCTATCAAGAGTATAAAAATCGTATCGGTGTCAAAACCTTGGATTGAAAAAGAAGCTCTTGACAAGGGCTTTTTAACTTTGCTATTATTTAGGGAGCAATAAATAGCAGGTAAATTATGTTTCGTATTTTAAAATTTGATGATGACTTTGTTTATCTCAGTCATCCTGACGGGCGACTTAAGAAAATAGATCGCACGCTTTTTGATTTTGATATAAAATTAGGAGACCGTATTGACGTCTACCAAGATGGCGACTTGACCGTTGTTACTCCGGCAGAAGTTCAAACGGACTTGAGCTTAGAGGGAGATAAATCTGTTAAATCACACCTCTTGCAAGGAATTTTAGATCTTTTCCTTGAGACTCTTAATATTCACAACAATCATTTGGGTGACTTGAAGAAGATTTTCACGCAATTATTGATTACACTCTTCATGGCTTGGAGCTTGCTAGGTGTTATTCTGGTTGAGATTCTTCTTTTTGCAGAATCGATTATTGTTTTCCTATGGAGACTCTTGGTTCGTCTTATTAAGTGGATGCATATTAAAGACAACACTAAGGTCTTGATTGATGAGACGCAAAAACGCCATGCTAAGCGTGAACGTCAGAAAGCTCAAAGACGTGAGCAAGAAAGACGTCGTCAGGAAGAACTTGAAGAACGTGAATATCTTCGTGAAACAGAACGTCAAAAGGAACTCATGATTGTTGAAGCTAGCCTTAGTCAGGAAGCGGAGCGTGAGAGTCTTTCAACTAGCCTTGCTTTGGAGCAAGCAGGTGCCTCAAGTCAGTCTGCTAGTGAAGACTTGGCCATAGAAAGTCAGTCAACTTCAGAGTCAGCAGTGATGTCTGAAGCAGCAAAGTCTGAAAAATAGAACAAAAAAGAACTGAGAGTTAAAATCTCGGTTCTTTTTTATATGAGAAAAGCACCAGAGGTGCTTGTGAGAGGTGACTAAAGTGTTTTTTCAGAGTCACGAACAATGAGCAAGTCAACTTTTGCGTGACGGAGAATGTATTCAGAAGATGAACCAATAAGCAAGCGTTCAAAAGTATTGAGACCAGTGGCACCAACCATAATAAGGTCAACATTTTCCTTATCAGGGATATCAACAGCCAAAAGGCTTTTAGGATTACCGAACTCAATAACTTTGCGAATCTTGGTTAAACCAGCTTCTCTGGCTTGACGTTCAAAGTCAGCCAATACAGCTTTAGCTTCGTCTTCTAGTTTTTCATAGATATAAGAGTCGAAAGTCGCAACGCTTTGAAGGGCGCGTGTATCGATAACGTGTACCAATAGTAACTGAGCATTATTACGTTTTGCAACGTGCACACCTTTAATAAAGGCCAGTTCTGATTCGTAAGAACCGTCGATAGCTACCATAATACGTTCATATTGTTGAGACATAAGCTCTACCTCCTATCTTTAGCTTTATTATACTCCTTTAATCTAAAAAATGAAAGCGTTGTTATAGATTTTCTGAAATCTTTTTTTGACTGCTTACTTTAGGATGCTCTTGGTAATGTGAAGATTTCAGTATTATCTAAAAATTGAAGATTGCTTGAAAAAGAGGTATAATACAATCTGTTATTAGCTTCGTAAGAAACATGATAATTAAAAAAGAGGAAGACAAGTCTTCAGAAATGATACCAAATGAAATGGCCGAGCCTAAAGTTGGTGTCAATAAAAGTGGAAATCTCCATCAGGTGTTGAATTTTTTTATTTTCTACTAGATGTATCTGCTTTAGTATCTTTTGAAAGGATTAACTTATGAAAACATTTGATAAATCATCAAAGTTGGAACACGTTGCCTATGATATTCGTGGTCCAGTTTTGGATGAGGCCAACCGTATGATTGCCAACGGTGAAAAAATTCTCCGTCTTAATACAGGAAATCCTGCGGAATTTGGTTTTACAGCACCAGATGAAGTCATTCGTGATTTAATTATGAATGTTCGAAACAGTGAAGGGTATTCGGATAGTAAGGGGATTTTCTCAGCTCGTAAGGCGATTATGCAGTATTGCCAGCTAAAGGGATTCCCAAATGTAGATATTGATGATATTTATATTGGTAATGGTGTTTCAGAAATGATTTCCATGTCTATGCAGGCCTTGCTTGATGATGGAGATGAGGTTTTGGTCCCAATGCCAGACTATCCTCTTTGGACTGCCTGTGTCAGTCTAGCTGGCGGTAACGCTGTGCACTATGTCTGTGATGAAAAATCTAACTGGTATCCAGACATTGATGATATCAAATCAAAGATTACATCAAATACTAAGGCTATTGTTATCATCAATCCGAATAACCCGACAGGTGCTCTTTACCCTAAAGATGTTCTTGAACAGATTGTCGATATTGCACGCCAAAATGACTTGATTATCTTTGCGGATGAGATTTATGACCGCTTGGTTATGGATGGTAAGAAACACATTGCTATTGCAAGTCTTGCACCAGACGTTTTCTGTGTATCTATGAATGGTCTTTCTAAATCTCACCGTATTTGTGGTTTCCGTGTGGGTTGGATGGTTCTTTCTGGGCCTAAGAAGAATGTTCGGGGCTATATTGAAGGGCTTAATATGTTGTCCAATATGCGCCTTTGTTCTAATGTGCTCTCTCAACACGTAATTCAGACCTCACTTGGGGGTTACCAATCTGTTGATGAGCTTCTGATTCCTGGTGGTCGTATTTATGAACAACGTGAGTTTATTACGAACACAGTAAACGATATTCCAGGACTTACAGCTGTTAAGCCAGATGCAGGTCTTTACATTTTCCCTAAGATTGACCGCAACATGTATGATATTGACGATGATGAAGAGTTCTGTCTTCGTCTCTTGAAGAAGGAAAAGGTCCTCTTGGTTCCAGGTAAAGGCTTTAACTGGAATGAACCGGACCACTTCCGTATTGTCTACCTTCCTCGTGTGGAAGAATTGGCTGATCTTGGAAATAAAATCGAACGTGTTTTGTCATATTACAAGCGCTAAATTCGTGAAAACTGGACAAAAAGGCTTGTCCGGTTTTTATCTTGCTTAAAAAAGAGTCGCTTTTGCCTAAAATCCGAACGTTTCCCCTGAAAAGACATAATATAATGAATAGTAGAATAATAAATAATTTTCAGACAATTGTTTGCAATTTTTAGGTCAGGTGTGCTATAATGATAGGGCTAGTGGGTCTTAACGGATATGCTTGGTACAGGACCTGAGATTATTAAGATTATAAATAGAAAGTGAAGATAATAAAAATGGCAAATTTGCTGGCTAAAACACGTAAAATTACTTCTATCTTGCAACGCTCAGTAGATAGCTTGGAAGGAGATCTTCCATACAACAACATGGCTGCTCAGTTGGCAGATATTATTGATTGTAATGCTGCTATCGTAAATGGTGGTGGTGCTCTCCTTGGTTTTGCTATGAAATACAAAACCAACACTGACCGCGTGGAAGAGTTTTTTGAAGCGAAACAGCTTCCAGAGGAATACACACGTGGTATCAGCCGTGTTTATGATACTCAAGAAAATATCGGTATTGACAGTGACTTGACCATTTTCCCAGTGGAATCAAAAGATGATTTCCCAGACGGTTTAACCACAATTGCACCAATCTATGGTGGTGGTATGCGTCTTGGTTCTTTCATTATTTGGCGTAACGACCATGATTTTGTGGACGACGACCTTATCTTGGTTGAGATTGCATCTACAGTAGTTGGTTTGCAATTGTTGAATCTTCAAACAGAAAACTTGGAAGAAACGATTCGTAAACAAACAGCTATTAATATGGCTATTAACACCTTGTCTTACTCAGAAATCAAGGCAGTTTCAGCTATTTTGAATGAGTTGGACGGTTTAGAAGGTCGTTTGACAGCCTCTGTTATCGCGGACCGTATTGGAATCACTCGTTCTGTTATTGTTAATGCTCTTCGTAAATTAGAATCAGCTGGTATTATTGAAAGTCGTTCGCTTGGTATGAAAGGAACTTATCTTAAAGTCCTTAACGAAGGTATCTACGACAAATTGAAAGAATACGAATAAAACATTGAATAGAAGTGAGGTAGGCTGAGGTCGCCGCACTTTTTTAAAAGGAGAAGGTTTTATGACCAAGGCATTGATTTCAATTGATTACTCTTATGATTTTGTGGCAGATGATGGGAAGTTGACGGCTGGTAAGCCTGCCCAAGCCATTGAAGATCGTATTGCTCAGGTAACGCAAGAAGCTTATGACAATGGAGATTATATCTTTGTTGCCATGGACCGACATGATGAGGGGGATACTTTCCATCCTGAGACTAAACTCTTTCCGCCTCACAATATTGCAGGGACAGACGGACGAGAACTTTATGGTAAGTTAGCTGGTGTATATGATGCCATCAAGGATGACAATCGTGTCTTTTGGATGGACAAACGTCACTATTCGGCTTTTTCAGGAACAGATTTGGATATTCGTTTGCGTGAGCGTCGTGTGACGACAGTTGTTTTGACGGGAGTTTTAACGGATATTTGTGTGTTACATACGGCTATTGATGCTTATAATTTGGGCTATGATATCGAGGTGGTAGAGAGTGCAACAGCCTCCTTGACACCTGAAGCACATGACTTTGCTATTGGGCATTTAAAAAATGTTCTTGGAGCAACAATTGTAGAGTAAGAGTTGGTTCTTACTCTTTTTTTGATAATTGTAATAATGGTAAGAGGATTGAAATTCAGTTCGTATCAAATGTAGGAGTAAGTCCTACTCTCAATTCTTTGTCTAAAATCATAGGATAGTATCAGTTTTCCGTAGTTTACCATAAGAAAACGATTACATGCTATTGTATACTATTACCATATTAAGTCGAAATATATAGGAGGTAGAATAATGACTAAAAAATTAACTTTTCCTGACGGATTTTTGTGGGGTGGTGCGACAGCAGCCAACCAATGTGAAGGTGCCTATGATGCTGATGGGCGTGGTTTAGCCAATGTTGATGTGGTACCAATTGGTGAGGATCGACTTTCCATTATTACTGGACGTCGCAAGATGTTTGATTTTGAGGATGGTTATTTTTATCCGGCCAAGGAAAGTATCGATATGTACCACCATTACAAGGAAGATATTGCTCTCTTTGGTGAAATGGGCTTTAAGACCTATCGTCTTTCTATTGCTTGGTCACGTATTTTTCCTAAGGGTGATGAGGCTGAGCCAAATGAAGCTGGGCTTGCCTTTTACGAGGACCTCTTCAAGGAATGTCATAAACATGGCATTGAACCCTTGGTGACCATCACACACTTTGATTGTCCAATGCACTTGATTACCGAGTATGGAGGATGGCGTAATCGTAAGATGCTTGGCTTCTATGAAAATCTTTGCCGTACCCTTTTCACACGTTATAAAGGTTTGGTTAAGTACTGGCTCACTTTCAATGAAATCAATATGATTCTCCATGCACCATTTATGGGAGCAGGACTCTGCTTTGAAGAGGGTGAGAATGAGGAGCAGGTTAAATACCAAGCAGCTCACCATGAGTTGGTAGCTTCAGCTATGGCGACGAAGTTGGCCCATGAGATTGACCCTGAAAATAAGGTCGGTTGTATGTTGGCAGCAGGTCAATATTATCCAAATACAGCCCATCCACGTGACTACTGGGCAGCCATGCAAGAAGACCGTAGTAGCTATTTCTTTACTGATGTTCAAGCTCGTGGAGAGTATCCAAATTATGCTAAGAAACAGTGGGAACGTGATGGCATTGAGCTTGAGATGACGGAAGAAGATTTGGCCCTTCTTAAAGAGCATACTGTTGATTTTATTTCCTTCTCTTATTATGCAAGTCGTGTGGCTTCAGGTGATCCAGAAGTTAATGAAAAGACTGCTGGAAATATCTTTGCCTCTATTAAAAATCCCTATTTGGAAGCTTCAGAGTGGGGCTGGCAAATTGACCCACTAGGCCTTCGTATTACCCTCAATGCTATTTGGGATCGTTACCAAAAACCGATGTTTATCGTTGAAAATGGGCTTGGTGCTGTGGATACACCAGATGAAAATGGTTATGTTGAAGATGATTACCGTATCGACTACTTGGCAGCTCACATCAAGGCCATGCGTGATGCTATTAATGAAGATGGTGTAGAGCTTTGGGGCTACACAACCTGGGGCTGTATTGACCTTGTTTCTGCTGGAACTGGTGAAATGAAGAAACGTTATGGCTTCATCTATGTGGATCGAGATAACGATGGTAATGGTAGTCTTAAACGCTCTAAGAAGAAATCATTTAACTGGTACAAAGAAGTTATCGCAAGTAACGGTGCCTCTGTAGAATAAATAGGGTGTGAGTTCTCGACCAATGACATCTATGAGTTGAGAGGTGTTGAGTGTTCTAAGCCATGTGCTAGTCTGAATCCTGTTTTACGCATGTAACGAGCACTAAGAAAAAATTGATCTCCATTTAAAGTCAGCCTTAGGGTTGGCTTTTTTTGTAAAGGATAGAAATTATAATATTTTCTAAAAAATGATATTTTTATTAGAGTTTGAGAGGAAGAAAACATGGGTAAAAAATCAGTTGAATTTGTAGCTGAGCTATCCCACATGAAAAAGTTAGAGGTAGCTCTTAAATATTTGTGTGCACATAAAGGGCAGTGGAAAATTTATGTGCTAAATGAGAATTTACCAACATAATAGTTTACGCTGATGAATCGTCGTCTAGAGGCTATTGATTCTGAAATTCTCAATTGTCGTGTGTCTGCCGAAAGCTTTAAACAATTTTCGCTTCCAAGTGCGCATATTCATTATGCGACTTTTTCCGTTATGCGATTCCTGAGTTTGTTCAAGAAGATCGTGATCTCTATCTGGATTGTGATATGATTTTTACGAAGGATTTGTCACCACTTTTTGAAGTGGATCTAGGCGGATTTGGCAATAAGAGCCGTTGCCCTTGCCCATCAAAAAGAGCAAAACCTTCCTTTTGCCTTCTACGGTAAAGGTGGGGAACAAGAGAATCTACAAGATTTAATTGATACTCTAGGGGCGAATGATTACATCCAACTTAGAGAACATGCGGATTTGCGTGACGTCTACCCACAGTACGAACTTTATGTCACTACCTCTCAGTGGGAGACCTTGGGTTTGACCCTGATGGAAGCAGTAGGAGCAGGTTTAGCCCTAGTTGGTTTTGATGCCCGTTATGGCAATCCAACCTTCATTAAAGATGGTAAAAACGGCTTTCTGGTTCCTTATAGAGAAACTATGGATGAGAACCTACTTGTTTCTCAGATGGCGGACAAAATTGTATTTGCCTTAGAGAGTGATCTTGAGTCTATGCATCAAGTCTCATACGACCTGGCAAAACAGTATTTGAAACCAGAAATCCTAGAGGCTTGGAGAAAGCTCTTGATAGCCATACGATAAGTGTTTTGAAAAAGCTCTATCTCTGTAAACTGTAGTGATAAAAAAGTTACTACAGTTTTTTTATCCTCCAAGCAAAATAGGCCTAATTATGGTAAAATAGAAAGTATTGAAAAATCATCATTTCACGAAAGGAAGCAAGATGAAAATTACGCAAGAAGAGGTAACCCACGTTGCCAATCTTTCAAAATTGAAATTCTCTCCAGAAGAGACAGCTGAGTTTGCGACAACCTTGTCTAAAATTGTCGACATGGTGGAATTGTTGGAAGAAGTGGACACAACAGGTGTTGCCCCAACAACGACCATGGCTGATCGCAAGACCGTATTGCGTCCGGATGTTGCTGAAAAAGGGACGGATCGTGACCGCTTGTTTAAAAATGTACCTGAAAAAGATAACTACTACATCAAGGTACCAGCTATCCTAGAAGATGGAGGAGATGCCTAATGTCATTCAACAATAAAACCATTGAAGAGTTGCACGACCTCCTTGTCTCTAAGGAAATTTCGGCAACCGAATTGACCCAAGCGACGCTTGATGATATTAAGGCGCGTGAAGAAGCCGTTAATGCCTTTGTAACGGTGGCCGAAGAAGCTGCTCTTGCGCAAGCTAAGGCCATTGATGAAAAAGGGATCGATGCAGATAACCTTCTGTCAGGGATTCCACTCGCTGTCAAAGACAATATCTCAACAGATGGCATTTTGACAACTGCGGCTTCAAAAATGCTCTATAACTACGAGCCAATCTTTGATGCGACAGCTGTTGCCAATGCAAAAGCCAAAGATATGATTGTCATCGGGAAGACCAACATGGATGAATTTGCCATGGGTGGATCTGGTGAAACATCTTACTATGGAGCGACTAAAAACGCTTGGGACCACAGCAAGGTGCCTGGTGGATCTTCTAGTGGTTCAGCAGCCTCTGTAGCTTCAGGACAAGTCCGCTTGTCGCTTGGTTCAGATACAGGTGGTTCTATCCGTCAACCAGCTGCTTTTAACGGAATTGTTGGTCTCAAACCAACTTATGGAACGGTTTCACGTTTTGGTCTCATTGCCTTTGGTAGCTCACTTGACCAAATTGGTACTTTCTCACCAACGGTTGAGGAAAATGCACAATTGCTCAATGTCATTGCCAGTGAAGATGCCAAGGATTCAACTTCAGCGCCTGTTCGTGTAGCAGACTTTACTTCTAAGATTGGTCAAGACATTAAAGGCATGAAGATTGCCTTTCCGAAGGAATACCTCGGTGAAGGGATTGACCCAGAAGTCAAAGAAACGATCCTTAATGCGGCGAAACATTTTGAAAAATTGGGAGCAACTGTCGAAGAAGTCAGCTTGCCACACTCTAAATACGGTGTTGCCGTATACTATATCATCGCTTCTTCAGAAGCGTCTTCAAACTTGCAACGTTTCGACGGTATTCGCTATGGTTTCCGTGCAAAAGATGCTAAAAACTTGGATGATATCTACGTGAACACTCGTAGTCAAGGCTTTGGCGACGAGGTCAAACGCCGTATCATGCTTGGTACCTTTAGTTTGTCATCTGGTTACTACGATGCTTACTACAAGAAAGCTGGTCAAGTTCGTACCCTCATTATCCAAGATTTTGAAAAAGTCTTTGCGGATTACGACCTCATCCTTGGTCCAACAGCTCCAAGCGTGGCCTTTGATTTGGATTCGCTTAACCATGATCCGGTTGCCATGTACTTGGCTGACCTCTTGACTATTCCAGTCAACTTGGCAGGTCTTCCAGGAATTTCGATTCCAGCAGGATTTGCGCAAGGACTTCCAGTTGGTTTGCAGTTGATTGGTCCTAAGTATTCTGAAGAAACCATCTATCAAGCTGCAGCTGCTTTTGAAGCAACAACGGATTATCACAAGCAACAACCCCTTATTTTCGGAGGTGACAATTAATGAACTTTGAAACAGTCATCGGACTTGAAGTCCACGTTGAATTGAATACAAACTCAAAAATTTTCTCACCAACCTCTGCTCACTTTGGGAACGTGCAAAATGCCAATACCAATGTGATTGACTGGTCTTTCCCAGGGGTGCTTCCTGTCTTGAACAAGGGTGTTGTGGACGCTGGTATCAAGGCTGCTTTGGCCCTGAATATGGATATCCATCAGCACATGCACTTTGACCGTAAGAACTATTTCTACCCTGATAATCCAAAGGCCTACCAAATTTCGCAATTTGATGAGCCTATCGGTTATAATGGGTGGATTGAAGTGCAATTGGAAGACGGCTCAACTAAGAAAATTGGGATTGAACGTGCTCATTTGGAAGAAGATGCCGGTAAGAACACCCACGGAACAGACGGATTCTCTTACGTAGACCTTAACCGTCAAGGGGTTCCATTGATCGAAATCGTATCTGAAGCCGATATGCGTTCTCCAGAAGAAGCCTATGCTTATTTGACAGCCCTCAAAGAAGTCATCCAATATACTGGTATTTCAGACGTCAAGATGGAAGAAGGATCTATGCGTGTGGATGCTAACATTTCCCTTCGCCCATACGGTCAAGAGGAATTTGGTACCAAGACTGAGTTGAAAAACTTGAACTCTTTCTCAAACGTCCGTAAAGGTCTTGAATACGAAGTGCAACGCCAAGCGAAAATCTTGCGTTCAGGTGGTGTCATTCGTCAAGAAACACGCCGTTATGATGAAGCTAATAAGAGCACTATCCTTATGCGTGTCAAAGAAGGGGCAGCGGATTACCGTTACTTCCCAGAACCAGACCTTCCATTGTTTGAAATCTCAGATGAGTGGATTGAGGAAATGCGTACTGAGTTGCCAGAGTTTCCAAAAGACCGTCGTGCTCGCTATGTGGCAGAGCTTGGCTTGTCTGACTATGATGCCAACCAATTGACAGCTACTAAGGTTACATCTGACTTCTTCGAAGCAGCCGTAGCCCTTGGCGGAGATGCCAAGCAAGTGTCTAACTGGCTCCAAGGTGAAGTCGCACAATTCTTGAACGCAGAAGGTAAAACGCTTGAAGAAATCAAGTTGACACCAGAAAACTTGGTAGAAATGATTGCCATCATCGAAGATGGAACCATCTCTTCTAAGATTGCTAAGAAAGTCTTCGTTCACTTGGCAAAAAACGGTGGAGGTGCGCGTGAATACGTCGAAAAAGCTGGATTGGTACAGATTTCAGACCCTGAAGTCTTGATCCCAATCATCCACCAAGTCTTTGCAGATAATGAAGCAGCCGTAGCCGACTTCAAGTCAGGTAAACGTAACGCTGACAAGGCCTTCACCGGTTTCCTTATGAAAGCAACCAAAGGCCAAGCTAACCCACAAGTAGCCCTCAAGTTACTTTCCCAAGAATTGGCTAAGTTGAAAGAAGAGTAATAGATAAAGAACCAGCCGAGAGGTTGGTTCTTTATCTATTATTAGGGTATACAAAAACTCCTAACTAGTGGAGTTCGTAGGAGTTTTTGAAAAAGGCTAAGTGACTTTAGAAATGAGGAAGAGCTGAAGCAACCTTCATTTCTTCAGGAACAGTGACAATAACTTGATGAGCTTTTAAATGATATTCATCAATAATCCATTGGCGAAGTTTTTCTTTAGAGACATTGGCAGTTCCTCGGAATTCATGTCCGTTATCATGGACAGTCCAGTCTCCCATTTTCTTAAAATTAGTATTCTTAAGTAAGTCAGGGTATTGATCTAGCTCTTTAAGATGAACAATAGTAAAGGTATTACTATTACGTACAATGACGTTTTTCTTCAAAGTCTTACTTAAGTACCAGAAGAGTATAGCAACAGCGCTAACTCCAACAACAAGTCCTGCAAAAGCAATTAAAAACTGTATGAAATTCATATTATTGCCTCCTTATGAGAGATATTATACTCTTTATATAAAACGTTTTCAATCAAAAGATGACCTATTGCTTTCCGTAGTATTATGGAAAAAGAATGCGTTTTCATTGATGCTTATGGAGTTTATAATAGAAGTATCAAAGTCAGGAGGAAAAATGATGACTACTTTTAAAGATGGATTTTTGTGGGGCGGTGCTGTTGCTGCTCATCAACTTGAAGGTGGATGGCAAGAAGGTGGTAAAGGAATCAGTGTTGCTGATGTGATGACTGCTGGTCGTCATGGAGTTGCCCGTGAAATTACCCCGGGCGTTTTGGAAGGTAAATATTATCCAAACCATGAGGCTATAGATTTTTACCATCGTTATAAAGGAGATATTGCACTTTTTGCTGAAATGGGATTTAAGTGCTTCCGAACATCGATTGCCTGGACACGTATTTTCCCCAAAGGTGATGAGTTAGAGCCCAATGAAGAAGGTTTGCAATTTTATGATGATCTTTTTGATGAGTGCTTGAAGTATGGAATTGAACCTGTAATTACGTTATCTCATTTTGAGATGCCTTATCATTTGGTTACAGAATACGGTGGGTGGAAAAATCGAAAATTGATTGATTTCTTTGTTCACTTTGCGGAAGTCGTATTCAAACGTTATAAAGATAAAGTTAAATACTGGATGACCTTTAATGAAATCAACAATCAGGCCAATTACCAGGAAGATTTTGCACCATTTACGAACTCTGGTATTGTATATGAGGAAGGTGACGACCGAGAAGCTATTATGTATCAAGCAGCACACTATGAGTTAGTGGCTTCTGCTCGAGCAGTAAAAATTGGTCATGAAATCAATCCAGATTTTCAAATTGGTTGTATGATTGCGATGTGTCCTATTTATCCTGCAACTTGTAATCCTAAAGATATTTTAATGGCTATGAAGGCTATGCAAAAACGTTATTACTTTACTGATGTACATGTTTTGGGTAAATATCCTGAACACATTCTCAAGTATTGGGAACGTAAAGGAATCTCAGTTGATTTTACAGATCAAGATAAAGAGGATTTACTTGGAGGAACAGTAGACTATATTGGATTTAGTTACTATATGTCTTTCGCTATCGATTCTCATCGTGAGAATAATCCTTATTTTGATTATCTTGAAACAGAAGATTTGGTTAAAAATAATTATGTTCAGGCATCTGAGTGGGAGTGGCAAATTGACCCCGAGGGCTTACGTTATGCATTAAACTGGTTTACTGATCACTATCATTTGCCATTATTTATTGTTGAAAATGGTTTTGGTGCTATAGACCAAGTTGAAGCAGATGGCATGGTTCATGATGATTATCGAATTGATTACCTAGGTGCTCATATTCGTGAAATGAAAAAAGCCGTAGTAGAAGATGGTGTTGACTTAATGGGATATACTCCTTGGGGATGTATAGACCTAGTTTCAGCTGGTACCGGTGAGATGAGGAAACGTTATGGATTTATCTATGTGGATAAAGATGATTATGGACAGGGAAGTTATGAACGCTCACCGAAAAAATCATTTAATTGGTATAAAGAAGTTATTGCATCCAATGGTGCAACAGTAGAATAGTATTAAGAAGCTGGGAAGATGCCCAGCTTCTTTACTAAATAGGAGAATAGATATGATTGGTAGCATTGCAGCAATTTTAACAACATTTGCCTTTTTGCCGCAAGTTGTGCGTGTGGTAAAAACAAAAGATACTGAATCAATTGCCTTAGGGATGTATGTTATGCAGGTTATTGGTATTGCTTTGTGGCTTGCTCATGGATTTCATATTGGTGACTTACCTTTGATTTTGGCTAATAGTGTTTCGTTTTTACTATCTGGTATTATTTTGATTTATAAATTGAAGTACAAATAATTATTTTCCGTATCGTTGAGGAAAAATCAGCTATGGTAATTGTAAGCGCTATACTCTATAATTAAGGTGTAAATAAGAAATAGCCCAATCAAGTATCAATTTGATGGGATTAGATTAAAGGAGAAAATCTTATGGCAAAAGCATTGATTATTTGTGCAGCAGGAATGTCTTCATCACTAATGGCAAAGAAAACAACTGAATTTCTAAAAGGGAAAGGTCAGGATATTGAGGTTGATGCTATTAGTGCTACTGAAGGTGGAAAAGCTATTGCAGCATCAGAATTTGATTTATACCTTGTAAGTCCTCAAACAAAAATGTATTTTAAACAGTTTGAAGAGGCAGGTGCCAAAGTCGGAAAACCAGTTGTTCAAATTCCACCTCAAGCTTACATTCCAATTCCAATGGGAATTGAAAAAATGGCTAATTTAATTGTAGAAAACATCTAATCTTCGTTAAATAAATAGTGTAAAAAATAGATATTAGTTAATATTATCTGTTGACTAGATTATAAATGATTCATAATCTAACTTATGCTCGATAAAAAGAAGTAAAGGTGTGAAAATATCCTATAATAGAAGGTGAATATATCATTTTTAGGAGGATATGAGATTGTCAAAAACTAGGGAAAAAAGCATCCTTCAATTCTTGATAAAGCATAGGGAACGTTATGTTACGAGTAAAGAGCTTGCTGAATACTTGTCCTGCTCGGATAGGACTGTACGTAATCACTTAAAATCAATTGATCAAACCTTAAACCTTCAAGGTGTTAGCTTAGTATCAAAACAAGGACAAGGTTATAGACTGTTTTTTGAAAGCCAAGAAGCTTGCCAAACTTTTCGTCTGATTTATGAATTAGGAGATGATTATAATACAGAATCTTCCATGTCCCAAAGTGATGATCGGCTAGCTTTCATTTTAAATAAGCTCTTGTTTGAACAGGTTCCAGTTCATTTTGATGATTTAGTTGAGGAGCTATATGTTAGTCGCTCAACCTTGTCTAATGATTTTAAAAAGATACGCCAGATGCTAGCTGAGTATAACCTAACTATAGAAAGTAGAGCGAATAAAGGTGTCTACGTTTCTGGTGAAGAACTAGACAAACGTCGCTTCATTATGAGTTATTTCTTGGAGAACCAGTTTTTTAAAGTATTGCACTCATATGTGAAGTCAAATTTTTTTGACCAAAATCTTCCATTAGAGGAATTGGCAAAGATTGTTTTAGAAGAATGTCAGGAAGCCAATCTAAAGTTATCGGATTTTGTTTTACAAAATTTAGTTGTTCATATAGCTTTAGCAATAGGCCGTATCAAGTCTGGTTTTGAAATTAGGAACTTAGATTGTCAGATGGCAGATAACGACATCGAACGCCGGGTTGCTAAGAGGATTCTTTCAAGAGTTAGTGAGGTAACCAATCAAGAATTTCCAGTTCAAGAAATCGATTATATTACCCTACATCTGTTAGCTAAAAGTCAGTTACCCCAAAACAACCAAACAGAGTTTTCTAAAGAAGCACTGAGAGACTCGTTGGTCCAACGTTTTGAAACCTTAGGGTTAGACGATATATACCACTTTTCCTCAGATTTTCAACTTGTTGAGAGTCTTATAACCCATTTGATGACCTTACAGGTACGTTTAGTCAGTCATATTAATCTTAGTAATCCATTGGTAGATGAGGTTAAACAAAATTATAGTGATGTATTCTTCATGACCAAGGAAATTCTTGCAAATATGGAAGCTTTTTCACAGGCTACTATATCTGATGATGAAATAGTTTATGTCTGTCTTCATTTCTTGGCTGCCATCGAACGTCGAAAAGAAAACCATAAATTTTCAGTATTGGCGATTTGTGCAACAGGTTTTGGGGCTGCTCAAATGCTTAAAAATCGCCTTGAGTCTGAACTTGGAAATCGTATAGATGTTGTTGATGTCATAGGGTATTATGAGTTGAACCAAGAAAAAATAGACGGTATTGATTTTATTGTATCGGCTGTTGATTTATCGAACCTTTACTTTCAGATGCCCGTTTTTACGGTGAGTGTCTTTCTTAAATCTGACGAAATATCTCAGATTCGTCATGCTATGAATCAGATGCAAGTCTCGAGAAATAGGAAACGTTCAGAAGTATCCCCTATTGAAGACGATAATTGTAAACAATACTTTAGCCGAGATACTTTCTTTGTGTGGACGAAAGGCGATAAAACACGACTATTGGAAGAAATGGCTGAGTCTCTATCTGTCGATGAATCAGTGGACTTCGAACAGTCTCTACTTTATGAAATAAAACAGCGTGAGGAATTAAGCTCAGTCGTCTTTTCCGAAAAAATTGCAGTTCCTCACCCAATTAGGCCTTTGGGAAAAGAAGTGAAGATCTCAGTTGCTATCTGTCAAGAACCTGTATCTTGGGATAGTCAAAGCTCACATATTCAACTTGTTTTTCTTTTATCACCATCATTATATGGAAATGATGGATTGAAGGATGTGACGAAGAAAATAGTTTCCTTAACAGAAAATGAAGATTTACAAGAGCAATTAATTAATTGCAAGAAATTTGAAGATTTTATTAAGATATTTGAAAAAATAACATAGGAGGTTCATATGAATCAAGAAGAACTACAGGTTGCAGCCTTTGAAATCATTCTTCATTCAGGTACTGCTAGAACGGAAATCCATGAAGCGTTTGCTGATATGAGAGAAGGTCGTTTTGACGAAGCAGAAGCTAAGTTAGATCATTCAAATGAAGAAATTTTAGAAGCGCACCATGCACAAACAAAACTTTTACAAGACTATGCAAGTGGTGTAGAAATTAAGATTGAAATTATCATGGTGCATGCTCAAGATCATTTAATGACCACAATGACTCTATTGGAAGTAGCAAAGGAAATGCTAGTTCTTCATAGAAAGGTTGGCTAAATAGATATAGTTAAACAAGGAGGAAGACAATGACAAAAAAAGAACAACTAGAAATCGAGCGTCAACGTCGGGAGACAGCGTTAAAAAATACTTTTTTTAATCGCTATCTTCTTCTACGTTATACAATAGCACTCTTCTTTTTTGGCAATATTTATTGGCTCTTGAATCAATTTATTCGTCCTTCTTTTGTTATTGTTCTCCCTATTACGTTAATTATATTAGCGATTTTGGCTACTGTTGAGCAGTTTCGATTGTATGGCAAGCGTGATGAACGTTTGAAAGTGACTCAGATGTTTGTTCGCTCGCAAGCTGTTATTCAGGTGGGACTACTTGTTCTAACTTGGACAAGTCTGTTTACAACTCTTTTCCCAATTTTTGAAAATAATCAAGCTGCACGTTTCTTCGTTTTTGTTATTCTTTTACTAGGTTTAGGCCTTTGCTTACTAAATCTTAAAAGAATTCAAGAAATATATGAACGTAAAGATAAGGCTTATCAACGCTTTATCCAGTTAGAAAAGAGTTCTATAACCTTATAACAACTTTTAAAAGGATTGCTATTGAAATATATATAATTATTAAGGAGGTCCGATTATGGATCAACAAAACGGATTATTTGGTTTCCTTGAAAATCATGTCATGGGACCAATGGGAAAACTTGCCCAGTTTAAAGTTGTACGTGCAATCACGGCAGCAGGGATGGCAGCTGTACCATTTACTATTGTTGGGTCAATGTTCTTGGTATTTAGTATTCTGCCACAAGCCTTCTCATTCTGGCCAATTGTAGCTGATATTTTCTCAGCTTCATTTGATAAGTTTACTTCTCTATACATGGTTGCTAACTATGCTACTATGGGTTCTCTCTCACTTTACTTTGTTCTCTCACTTGCTTATGAGTTAACTAAAATCTATGCAGAAGAAGAAGAACTAAATATGAATCCTCTTAACGGTGCTCTTCTTGCGCTCATGGCGTTCATTATGACAGTTCCACAAATCATTTTTGACGGTGGAATGATGAAAGCTGTAGGTAGCCTTAAAGAAGGTGCAGTCGTTGTTGACGGTTGGGCAATGGGCAATGGCGTTACTCGTTTTGGTACTACTGGTATTTTCACAGCTATTATCATGGCTATTGTGACAGTTCTTATTTATCGTACATGTGTAAAACGTAATTGGGTTATTAAAATGCCTGAAGCTGTTCCAGAAGGGGTTTCTCGCGGATTCACAGCCTTGATTCCAGGATTCGTCGTTGCATTTGTAGTTATCTTTATTAACGGTACACTCGTGGCGTTGGGAACTGACATCTTTAAAGTTATTGCTATTCCATTTGGGTTTGTTGGTAACCTAACTAACTCATGGATTGGATTAATGATTATTTATCTTTTAACTCAACTCCTCTGGATTGTAGGAATTCATGGTGCTAACATTATCTTTGCTTTCGTTAGCCCTATCGCACTTGCTAACTTGGCAGAAAATGCTGCTGGAGGACACTATGCTGTAGCTGGTGAGTTCTCTAACATGTTTGTTATCGCTGGTGGATCAGGTGCAACTCTTGGTCTGTGTCTCTACATTGCTTTTGCTGCTAAGTCAGAGCAACTTAAAGCGATTGGACGTGCCTCAGTTGTTCCAGCATTGTTCAACATTAATGAACCTTTGATTTTTGGGTTGCCAATTATCTATAATCCAGCATTAGCGATTCCATTTATCTTAGCTCCAATGGTTACAGCTACTATTTACTACTTTGTTAATGCATTGCATTTGATTAATCCTGTTATTGCACAAGTTCCATGGCCAACCCCAGTGGGAATCGGAGCCTTCTTAGGAACAGCAGATCTCCGTGCTGTCTTAGTTGCTCTTGTCTGTGCAGTTGCTGCCTTCCTTGTTTACTTCCCATTCATTCGTGTTTACGATAAGAAATTGTTGAAAGAGGAACAAGAAGCTTAATTTATGATTAAAGATCTTAACTTTGTTAAGGTCTTTTTTCTTATACTAATGGTATTCAATAAAACATCTATTAAGTAGGAGCCCCCCCCCCCATGAACAAATTCTTAAGAGTCCTATTTATCCTCGTCATCCTGGACATGACTGGTGCTATTATTTTTCAGCTGTTCTTCCCAACTTATATGGGAAGTCACTTGGGGTACGGCATTTCAGTTGGTTGGCAGAGGGAGATTGGTATCTGGAATGTGGCAGTTCTAATCATCCTTCTTGCTGTGAATCTCAAATACGATTGGTTTTATCTGAGAGCTGTGCTGATAGCTTTGATTATTGGAGGCCTTGTGATTGGGACTAATCATTTCCTTAGCTATCTTCAACATCATCACTCAGTCAATGCTATTGGAGTACTTGAAAATTATCTTTTAGTCTTTGGCTGGGTTGTAGGTTGGTCGCTTGAAAATTCCTCAAGAAAAACAGTTTAAGTTTTATGGGGTAACCGCTTACCTTATCCACTCTGTGATATAATAATTAATCATTATCATAATCGAGGAAAACACATGTCTAAACAACTAAAAGGGAGCTTGATGGTATTGACAGCAGGAATTGCCTGGGGATTTTCAGGAGTTTCTGGTCAATACCTAATGGCTCATGGTGTTAATGTCAATCTTTTGACGAGTTTACGTTTGCTTCTGTCCGGTATTTTACTAACGGCTTCGGTCTTTTTTAGGCAGCGAGACAAATTAGTACAAGCTATTAAAGATAGAAAAACCTTAGTAAGTATCGCCTTATTTGCTCTCTTTGGTCTGGTACTAAATCAGTACGCCTATCTTAGTGCTATTCAATACACTAATGCTGGGACAGCGACGGTCTTGCAGTATGTCACCCCAGTTATCATCCTGGCTTTTGTATGTGCAAAATATCGTAGGTTCCCAACAGCAGCAGAGCTAGTGGCGATTATCTTGGCTATTGTGGGAACCTTTACCATCGCAACGCATGGTCAGATAAGGGAGTTAGCGATTACACCTCTGGGCTTGTTCTGGGGTCTCTTTTCGGCGGTGACCTATGCACTTTATATCTTACTGCCTGCTAAGGCTATTGAAAAATGGGGAAGTTTGATTGTCATTGGTTTAGGTCTGTTGATCGGTGGTTTAATCTTTCCGATTGTTATCCAAGCCTGGAAGTATAAGCTTTCTTTGACTGGGGGAAATCTCTTAGCGCTTTTTGGTTTAATCTTCATTGGGACAGTCTTTGCTTACACCGTTTTTCTTAAGGGGACAACCATGGTTGGAGCTGTCAAAGGGAGTCTCTTGGCTTCGGTAGAACCTATAGCGTCGGTCATTTTGACCGTATTAATTATGGGGGACCGCTTCTTTGTCATTGATGTGGTTGGAATGTTTTTAATTGTTCTTGCTGTTATCATCATATCGCTTAAGAATTTAGTTACCCTTAAAAAACAAGAAAAAATTCAAAGATAAGAATGGAGCCTGAGTGATTGTGGCTCTTTTTCTATACCGTCGTGTCATTGATGTTCTTAAAAAATAGGACTTAAGTCCCACACATAAACCTTAAAAATATGGTAGAATAAGAGGTAAACTAACATTTTGGAGAGAAAATGAGTATAGACGATTACAGGCCCCATTTTATGGTGGAGGCTGTTTATGATTTGAAACCTGACCAGCTACGTGAACACGGTATTCGTGCTGTCTTGGTCGATTTGGATAATACCTTGATTGCTTGGAACAACCCTGATGGGACTCCTGAGCTACGTGCTTGGTTAGATGAAATGACAGAGGCTGACATTCCGGTGGTTGTGGTCTCTAACAACAAACATGAACGTGTTGAACGTGCGGTTGCCAATTTCCATGTGGATTTCGTGAGTCGTGCCATGAAGCCTTTCACTAAAGGCATTAATGAAGCGATTGAGCGTTACCACTTTAATCGAGACGAGGTCGTTATGGTGGGAGACCAGCTAATGACTGACATCAGAGCTAGCCACAGAGCTGGCATTCGCTCGATTTTGGTCAAGCCTTTGGTGAAATCAGATGCTTGGGTAACCAAATTTAACCGTTGGCGTGAACGTCGCATGTGGAAAAAGATTGAAAAAGCATATGGTCCAATGACCTTCAACAAAGGAATTTAATGGAAGAATTATTTTGTATTGGGTGTGGAGCCCAAATTCAAACAGAAGATAAAGAAAAAGCAGGTTTCACACCTGCTAGCTCTATTAAAAAGGCCGAAGAAACAGGTGAGTTATACTGCCAACGCTGTTTCCGTCTTCGTCATTACAATGAGATTGTGGATGTCCACATCACAGATGATGAATTTTTAAAATTGCTTCATGAAGTTGGAGACAGTGATGCCCTCGTTGTCAATGTCGTTGATATTTTTGATTTTAATGGATCAATCATACCAGGCTTATCACGCTTTGTTTCGGGTAATGATGTGCTCTTGGTTGGAAATAAAAAGGATATCCTACCTAAATCCGTTAAAGATGGTAAGGTAACCCAATGGTTGACAGAACGTGCCCACGAAGAAGGGATGCGTCCGGTGGATGTCATGTTGACGTCTGCCCAAAATCATCACGCCATTAAAGAGTTGATTCAGCGTATTGAAAAACTCCGTAAGGGTCGTGATGTTTATGTTGTCGGTGTGACGAATGTTGGTAAATCAACCTTAATCAATGCGATTATTAAGGAAATTACAGGTGATAAAGATATTATCACTACCTCTCGTTTCCCAGGAACGACCCTTGATAAGATTGAGATTCCGCTGGATGATGGTACATACATTTTTGATACTCCAGGAATTATTCATCGCCACCAGATGGCACACTATCTGTCAGCCAAGGACCTCAAGTACGTTAGTCCTAAGAAGGAAATTAAGCCGAAGACTTATCAGTTAAATGCAAGCCAAACCCTATTCCTAGGAGGTCTTGGACGTTTTGACTTTATTGATGGTGATAAACAAGGTTTTACAGCCTTCTTTGATAATAACTTGAAGCTTCATCGTACTAAACTTGAAGGAGCAGATGCCTTCTATGATAAGCATGTTGGAAGTCTTCTCATGCCTCCTGGGCCTAAGGAATTGGCCAATTTTCCAAAACTTGTTCGTCACGAGTTCACTGTCAAAGATAAGACAGACATTGTCTTCTCAGGATTAGGCTGGATTCGTGTTCAAGGAAAAGCTGACCAACCAACCATCGTTGCCGCCTGGGCACCAGAAGGTGTTGGCGTCGTCGTACGAAAAGCGATTATTTAAACTTAATAAAGTAATTATAAGGAATAAACATGTCATTAACATCAAAACAGCGTGCCTTCCTCAAATCGGAAGCACACACTCTCAAACCTATTGTACAAATCGGGAAAAACGGTCTTAACGACCACATCAAAACTAGCGTTCGTAACGCTCTTGATGCCCGTGAATTGATCAAAGTAACCCTACTCCAAAATACCATGGAAGACATCTATGAGGTTGCTGAAATTTTGGAAGAAGAAATTGGCTGTGATACAGTCCTTAAGATTGGACGTATCTTGATTCTCTACAAAGAATCAGCTAAAAAAGAAAATCGTAAGTTATCACCAAAGGTTAAAGCCATCCAAAAATAGTTGATGACTTTTGAAACCTTAAAGGCAAAAGAACAGTTATTTAGATGATGTTTGAGTAAGAGGAGGCGTAAATGGCACTGGATCTCGTAACCCCATTTACAAAGGTTCAACTAGAAGAAGAAATCAAAGATACTGGCCGTAAGCAGGTGGGAATTTTGGGTGGAAATTTCAACCCTGTTCACAATGCTCACTTGGTTGTTGCTGACCAGGTGCGCCAGCAGTTAGGCCTTGATGAAGTTCTTCTTATGCCTGAGTTTGAGCCACCTCATGTCGATAAAAAGGAGACTATTGATGAACAGCATCGCCTAAATATGCTCATGTTGGCTATTAACGGTATCGAAGGTTTGGATATTGAAACCATCGAGTTGGAGCGCAAGGGAATCAGTTATACTTATGACACCATGAAGCTTTTGACAGAGGCCAATCCTGATACGGATTATTACTTCATTATTGGTGCTGATATGGTCGACTATCTGCCTACATGGCATCGCATTGACGAACTTATCGAGATGGTCCAATTTGTGGGTGTTCAGCGTCCTAAGTATAAGGCTGGAACCTCTTATCCAGTTATTTGGGTTGATGTGCCCCTTATGGATATTAGTTCGAGTGCAGTCAGAGCCTACATTAAGAAGGATCGCACACCTAACTTTATGGTGCCACAGTCTGTACTTGCCTACATCAAGAAAGCGGGGCTCTATAAATGACCTATGAAAAATATTTAGACTATTCTCGTGAAGAACTCCTTGAAAAAGTTCGAGCGGTCATGAGTCCTAAACGCTTCAATCATGTTCTGGGTGTTGAGAGAGCTGCTATTACTCTTGCTGAAAAGTACGAATATGATACTGAGAAAGCTGGCTTGGCTGGCCTCCTTCATGATTATGCCAAGGAACTTCCAGATCAGGAATTCTTGGAACTTATAGATAAGTATGAGCTTGATCCTGCATTGAAAAAATGGGGAAACAATGTCTGGCATGGCATGGTTGGGATTTACAAAATCCAAGAAGATTTGGGTTTGACTGATTCTGAGATTCTACGCAGTATTGAGATTCATACCGTCGGAAGCCATGAAATGTCAACCCTAGATAAGATTGTCTATGTGGCTGATTATATTGAGCATAGCCGTAATTTCCCTTTGGTAGAGGAAGCTAGACAAGTAGCAGAGCAATCCTTGGATAAGGCAGTTGCTTTTGAAACAGTCCATACGGTAGAACACTTGGCCCACCAGGCCTTGCCGATTTATCCCCAAACTCTTGAAACCTATAATGCTTTTGTGCATTGCTTGAAAGAGGATTAGTAAGTGAAAACAGCTTTTATTATTATTGATGTACAAAATATCTTAGTAGAAACAGGTTTTGAAACACAAAAGCTGTTAGAGAAAATCTCTTATTTACAAGATCAGGCTAGAAAACAGCAGATTGAAATTATCTATATTCAGCATATTGAAACGGAAGAAGCTCTAACCTCGGAAGATTGGAAATTATCGCCACTATTAAAGAGACAGTCTGATGAAAAGGTTTTTCAGAAGCGATACAATAGTATGTTTAAAGAGACAGGATTAAAAGAATACTTGGAGCAACAAGGAATTGAACAACTAGTCTTGTGTGGTATGCAAACAGAATATTGTGTCGATACATCCGTTAAAGTTGCTTTCGAACACGGCTACAAGCTAGTCATTCCTGAAGGTACTGTTACAACCTTTGATGGAGATGACATTCCGGCAGAAACAATCAATGAATTTTACGAGAACATTTGGGATGAGCGTTTTGCGGATGTCTTAGATTACAAAACGATTTTTTAATGAAAGAGGATTAAATGAAAGAAGAATTACTTGAATTGGTTGTCAAAGCTGCTGATGAAAAGCGAGCTGAAGACATTGTTGCCCTTGATTTGTACGGCCTTACTAGCCTAACGGATTACTTTGTTATTTTGAGTGCCATGAATAGCCGTCAGTTGGAAGCTATTGCTGACAACATCCGTGAGAAAGTGAAAAAAGCTGGCCTTGACGCTAGTCACATGGAAGGTGACAACAAGGGTGGTTGGATTCTTTTGGATCTTAACGACGTCGTTGTTCACATCTTTACAGAAGATGAACGTGCTCACTATAACCTTGAAAAACTCTGGCACGAAGCACCAATGGTGGATGTGTCAGCTTATTTGGCATAAAAATTGAACTCAGTTGGTGACAACTGGGTTTTGTTGCTTAAACTAAAGATTTAATAGGAAGGATAGAGCCTTGTGTTTAGTTGGTTTGTTAACTAAATCCGAACCAAAAACTGTGAGAAAAAGATAAACTTTCTTTGTGTCAGGTGATACAGCAGAAAGCTTTCTATTTTCTCTGTACTTTTGACGCTCTTTGTATCTTAGAAAGGATTTGAACCCGTCCTGTAATCGTCGGAAAATAGACATCTTGGACTTGGAGATTTCTCCAAGTCCAAGCTCCTAATTTTCTTTCCGATTACGGGCGGACTTGGTATCATCATTATGGCTACTTATGAAACTTTCGCGGCGGTCTACGACGCTGTTATGGATGATAGTCTTTACGATTTGTGGACGGATTTTTCCCTCCGTCATTTGCCAAAGACTAAGGATAAAAAGAAATTACTTGAATTGGCATGTGGGACTGGGATTCAGTCTGTACGCTTTTCTCAAGCTGGTTTCGATGTAACTGGACTCGATTTGAGTGCTGATATGTTGAAGATTGCGGAGAAGCGTGCGTCTTCTGCCAAGCAGAAAATCGATTTTATCGAAGGCAACATGTTGGATTTATCGCAAGCGGGCAAATATGACTTTGTGACCTGCTACTCAGATTCAATCTGCTATATGCAGGATGAAGTAGAGGTTGGGGAGGTCTTTAAAGAGGTTTATAATGCACTGAATGAAGATGGCGTCTTTATCTTTGATGTGCACTCAACCTATCAGACGGATGAGGTTTTCCCTGGCTATTCCTACCATGAAAATGCAGAAGACTTTGCTATGCTCTGGGATACCTATGAGGATGCGGCTCCGCATTCTATTGTCCATGAATTAACTTTCTTTGTCCAAGAGGAAGATGGAAGCTTTAGCCGTCATGATGAGGTGCATGAGGAACGCACCTATGAGGTTTTGACTTATGATATCTTGTTGGAGCAGGCTGGCTTCAAATCCTTCAAACTTTACGCCGATTTTGAGGATAAGGAACCGACAGAAACTAGTGCCCGTTGGTTCTTTGTGGCACAAAAATAAGAGCCATGACAGTTACAGGTATTATTGCTGAGTTCAATCCTTTTCATAACGGTCACAAGTATCTCTTGGATCAGGCTGAAGGCGTAAAAATCGTTGCCATGTCTGGGAACTTTGTTCAGCGTGGTGAACCAGCTATTGTGGATAAGTGGACTAGGGCTCAGATGGCTTTGGAAAATGGAGCTGACCTCGTGGTTGAGTTGCCTTTCTTGACGTCAGTCCAGTCTGCCGATTATTTTGCTGCTGGAGCCGTCGATATCTTGTCCCGACTGGGGATTGATAGCCTTACTTTTGGAACGGAAGAAGTCATAGACTACCAGGCGATAGCAGATGTCTATGCTGAAAAGTCCGAGGACATGGAAGTCTTTGTGGAAAACTTGCCGAGTGACCTATCTTATCCACAGAAGACACAAAAAATGTGGGAAAAGTTTGCTGGTGTGGATTTTACTGGCAATACACCCAACCATATCCTAGGGCTAGCCTATGCCAAAGCTTGTGCTGGTAAGGGTATTAAGTTGAATCCTATCCAGAGACAAGGAGCCGGCTATCATTCCTCAGACAAGGAAGTATCTTTCGCCTCAGCGACGAGTCTACGTCTCCACAAGCAAGATAGCGATTTTGTGGATAAGTTCATGCCCAATAGCAAGCTTTTTCAGACTTCTCCACAGGTCTCTTGGGATAATTATTTCCAATTGTTGAGTTATCAGATTCTTACAAACCCTGATTTGACCACTATTTTTCAAGTTAACGAAGAGATTGCTAGTCGTTTAAAAGCTGTTATCCGCGAGGTGTCTTCTGTGGAGGAACTGGTGGATAAGGTAGCAACCAAACGCTATACAAAAGCACGAGTACGTCGTATTTTGACCTATATCCTGGTCGAAGCTGTGGATAATCCTTTGCCCCAGGCTGTTCATGTGCTTGGATTTTCTCAAAAAGGACAGTCTCATCTCAAATCTGTGAAAAAGTCTGTTGATATAGTGGCTCGTATTGGAAGGGAGCCTTGGGATCTGCTTACACAGCAAGCAGATAATGTTTACCAATTAGGTAACCCCGAGCTTTGCGAACAAAACTTTGGACGTGTACCGATTAGAGTAAAATAGTTTTATAGAAGGTCTACCTCTGGTAGGCTTTTTTACTTTCTGTAAATTATTTTCCAAAAGGTCAAAAAAGATCAAACAAAACCTTTGACCTTTGCTGACTAATAGTGTATGATAGTGTCATAAGGATTTAGCTTCCTTATAAATCTTGCAGTGCTTGCCTAAATACTGGTTATAAAGTTATTTTGGTTTGGCTGCACAAAAATATGACAAAGGTCAAAAAAAGTCAAACAAAACTATTGACTATTACTGACCAATGTTGTAGAATATAAGCATAAGGAAATGAAATCCTTATGAAGGCTGTGTCAATAGCCCATATACCAATAAAAAGGATTGCAGCTAGTCTGCAAAAATTTTCATCTAAAAGGTCAGTAAAAGTCAAAACTAAATTCTTGACCTGATTAAATGAAAGGTATATGATAAAGCTATAAGGAAAAAGGATTCCTTAATGTATAAGTTTCTTTCTGAAAAAGCTATTCATAGTTTTGAAAGAGGCTTGGAAGTTAGCTATATTGAGAGATTCACAGAAAGAAGGTGGCTCTTATGCTAAATGATAATTTATTTAAGACTGTGAAAGTTCTCAGTCTCCTACCAAGAGCAAAACCTGAAATTATTAGAAGAGTAGTTGAAGCTACTAAAAATTTTTAGGGTTTTGGTCAGTAAAAGTCAGAAAATACATTAACATAAAAATAACGTTTAAGAAATTTCACAAGATAACACAAAACGAGGTAATTATATGAACAACAACTTTAACAATATGGACGATCTTTTCAATCAATTGATGGGTAACATGGGTGGTTACCGTTCAGAAAACCGTCGCTACATGATTAACGGTCGTGAAGTGACACCTGAAGAATTTGCTATTTACCGCCAAACAGGTCAATTGCCTGGTAATGAAGGTGAAGCAGTCAACCCAACTCAACAACAAGGTAAAGGACCTAAACAAGATGGTATTCTTGCTAAACTTGGTCGTAACTTGACTGAAGAAGCTCGTGAAGGTAAATTGGATCCAGTTATTGGACGTAACAAAGAAATCCAAGAAGCTTGCGAAATCTTGGCTCGTCGTACAAAAAATAACCCAGTCCTTGTCGGGGACGCTGGGGTTGGTAAAACAGCCGTAGTTGAAGGTTTGGCTCAAGCCATCGTCAATGGTGATGTCCCAGCTGCTATCAAGAACAAAGAAATCATCTCAATTGATATTTCTGGACTTGAAGCTGGTACTCAATACCGTGGTAGTTTTGAAGAAAACATTCAAAACTTGGTAAATGAAGTCAAAGAAGCTGGAAATATTATCCTATTCTTCGATGAAATCCACCAAATTCTTGGTGCTGGAAGCACTGGCGATGGTCAAGGATCTAAAGGTCTGGCTGATATTTTGAAACCTGCTCTTTCACGTGGTGAATTGACAGTGATTGGTGCAACAACTCAAGATGAATACCGTAACACTATCTTGAAGAACGCTGCCCTAGCTCGTCGTTTCAACGAAGTTAAGGTTAATGCTCCATCTGCTGAAGATACCTTCAAGATTCTCCAAGGTATCCGTGACCTTTATGAAAAACACCACAATGTTATCTTACCAGATGATGTTTTGAAAGCAGCAGTAGATTTCTCTGTACAATATATTCCACAACGTAGCTTACCAGATAAGGCTATCGACCTTGTCGATGTAACAGCTGCTCACTTGGCTGCTCAACACCCAGTGACTGATGTGAATGCTGTTGAACATGAAATTGAAGAAGAAAAAGCTAAACAAGAAGCTGCAGCTGCCAAAGAAGACTACGAAGCAGCTCTAAATGCTAAGGTTCGTATTGAAGAACTTGAAAAGAAAATTGCCAACCATACAGAAGACCTTAAAGTCACTGCAACTGTCAACGATGTGGCTGAATCTGTAGAACGTATGACTGGTATTCCAGTGTCACAAATGGGTGCAACTGATATCGAACGTTTGAAAGATATGGGTCACCGTTTGCAAACTAAGGTTATCGGTCAAGATAAAGCCGTTGAAGCAGTGGCACGTGCCATCCGTCGTAACCGTGCAGGATTTGACGAAGGTAACCGTCCAATCGGTAGCTTCCTCTTTGTAGGACCTACTGGTGTTGGTAAAACTGAGTTGGCTAAACAATTGGCTCTTGATATGTTCGGAACTAAAGATGCTATCATCCGTTTGGACATGTCAGAATACAGCGACCGCACAGCTGTTTCTAAATTGATTGGTACAACAGCTGGTTATGTTGGTTATGATGACAATAGCAATACTTTGACAGAACGTGTTCGCCGTAACCCATACTCAATCGTCCTTCTCGACGAAATTGAAAAGGCTGACCCTCAAGTCATCACCCTTCTCCTCCAAGTTTTGGACGATGGTCGTTTGACAGATGGTCAAGGTAACACTGTAAACTTCAAGAATACTGTGATTATCGCAACTTCAAACGCAGGATTTGGTTACGAAGCTAACTTGACAGAAGATGCTGATAAACCAGAACTCATGGATCGTTTGAAACCTTACTTCCGTCCAGAATTCCTTAACCGCTTCAATGCTGTCATCGAATTCTCACACTTGAGCAAAGAAGATCTTTCTAAGATTGTAGACCTTATGTTGGTTGAAGTTAACAAGACGCTTTCTAAGAAAGACATTGACTTGGCAGTTAGCGAAGCTGCTAAAGAATACATGACTGAAGAAGGTTACGATGAAGTCATGGGGGTTCGTCCACTCCGTCGTGTGGTTGAACAACAAATCCGTGACAAAGTCACAGACTTCCACTTGGATAACCTTGATGCTAAACACCTAGAAGCTGATATGGAAGATGGTGTCTTGGTTATCAAAGAAAAAGATGCTGAATAAGAAGCATAAAACCTCCTAATCCTATTATGAAGCAGAGATGTTAGTAGACATCTCTGTTTTTTTCTTTTTTCTTTAAGACTTTCCTTGGGTGCTACGGACGGAAGCGACTTCCTAACGGAATTCCATTCCTAAGATTTGAGCCTGAGTCTCAAATCTTCCGAGTGAGAGAAGCAATATGGCTTCTCTCACTTTTAGCACAGCGGAAAGTCTTTCTTTGGAGAGTGGTGAAATCTAGCAATCAATCTATATTAAATGAGATAAAGCTCATTTAATTATAATAGTCTAAAAATAATTTAAATTTAGATTTTATTTTCAAGAAAACATTGACAATATATATATATATAATATTTACGGAAAATTAAATTTAGGTGAGATTATGGTATTCGTACTTTAAAGGAGATAAGATGATAAAGGCAGTTTTATGGATTTTAGCTATTTTAGTTCTTGTAGGAATAGCGATGTTGAACCCCCTAATTGCAGCTGGTATTGTGATTGCAGGATTGTTAATCCAGTTGTTTTTGAAAAAGTAGGAATGCAGGTAAATTTGAATGAAATTAGTTAAAAAAATATTGAATAAAAAAATAGCTTTATGGATTTATCTAATCGTCTTAGTCTTAATTTTAATATTAGGATTCTGGCTAAAACCAGTTCAGAATATTGAGAATGCTTTATCTCATAATCAGCAAACTGAAACTTATTCTAGTATTAAGAAGATAGAAGAGGTTCATGAAGTAGTTTTACTAAATGTAGGAATTCAAAAAATTAAGACTATTGAGAATAATACAAAGCTATTTGGTAATAAAATTGTAATTCCAGGCTCAGAAAAGCGAGCGATTATTATTCTTAACTATACAGCTAAATTTGGTATAAAGAAAGGAGTTAATATTGAGAGTGATAGGGAACACAATTATAAGGTTAACTTACCTCAATATGAAGTTATTGGTGTTGAGTTAGACAAGGATAAACCTTATAAGTTATATGATACTAGTGGAGGATTACTCAGTGCATCAACCCAAAATGTTGATACTGGTGAGGCTGCTACAAAAGGATTATCAAATAAAGAACAGCAAGACTATTTAAAGGATTACAATGAACTTTTGAATGAATCAGCTGAGAAGTATTACTCTACAATGATAAAATCCTTGGATCATGAGGCAAAAGTGACAATTGAAACTCAAAAATAAAGGTGAGGAAAAGATATGTTAAAGAAAATTTTTAATGTTAGCGTTTATGTATTTGCAGTTTTTGGATTTATATTTACATTGTTAATAATTTTTTTGGCTATTAGAGATTCTTCGAATGAAAATTCTACTAATGGCAATAATACGTCAAAAGTAGGACAAAGTATTATGGGTTCGAAAAAAGCAGTAGCAAAAACGGAAGAACTATATAGTGATAAAAATATTAAAATAACAAGAACTGGTGGAAATATTATTATTGATAACTTAACGGATAAAGAAATTAATATTGAATCAACTTTTGTAATTAACAATAGTATTGAAGCAAAGCCATTTAGTTCGTCACAATCTAGAATTGATCCGAAAGGAAAGCAGTCAGTATCTATATCAGAATTTGTTGCAGTTAATCCAGGACAGAAAGTTGAGGAATCAGACGAAAAAGCAAAAGATGCAAACTATTATAAGCATAAAATGAAGAGCGGTGAAAATATTGGGTGGACTGCTAATATACAGAATGGTAACTATGATACAATGAATTCATCTAGTATAAATTTTAATTACTAATTGTGAGGAGATGCAGAATGGATTTATTGGATAAACTGTTAAGTAATAAGATTGTTAATACAAATGGTTACACACGTTCAGATAGTGGTACCAAAGTCCATTCCTATTTAAGGACACATCCTAAAAATCAAGGCTTAACGAAATCAGCAACACGTTCTATTATTAATGCTTTAAAAAAGAAATAGTAATTATATGAAAATAGGTTTAGTAGTGTTCTCTTTAATCTTATTAGCGGTGCCTTTTATTATTGAATGGTACTTTCTGTTGTGAAAAAAGGAACATTGAGTGACTATTATACTATCCATAAACTTTTTATAAGTTTTCATCATTGACAAAAAAGGTAAGTAGCGTAGGCTACTTACCTTTTTTCTTTATCCTCACTTTGATATTTTTTCAAATGTTCTTGGATGATGCTAAGTCGGGGTTCTAGGTCTTTTTGGAAGATACGTGTTTTATAGCTGAGGTCTTGTTTGATGTCATCAAGCACAAGGTTTTGTTCCTTAATGATGTCAAGGTTACGTTTGATTCTGTCCAGATCGTGAGAGATATTTTCTCGTGATTGGTTGAGGTCTAGGATTTCCTCTTTGATGTCTTCACGTCGTTTATAGGCGTAGTAGGCACCATAGGCAAGGGTTCCAAGAGCTAGAAAGCGTCCGAGTTTCATTCTGTTACCTCTTTAGCAATGCTGTCAGCAAGGTCGGCCAAGGCAGCAAAGTCTGGTTCGTGTTCATCAAATCCCATGTGGATACCATCGTCTGCACCGTAACGAGGAACGAGATGAATATGAGCATGGAAGACGGTTTGTCCAGCAACTTCTTCGTTGTTATTAAGGATATTCATGCCGATTGCTCCAGTTGCTTTTTGCACGGCACGAGCAATTTTTGGAACACGGCTAAAGACAGTCTCAGCGGTTTCAGCAGACATTTCTAAGATGTTACGAACGTGCTCTTTAGGAATAACCAAGGTATGTCCTTTTGTAGCTTGTGAAATATCGAGGAAGGCTAGAATCTTATCGTCCTCGTAGACTTTTGATGAAGGGATTTCTCCAGATATAATTTTACAGAAAATACAATTATCCATAATAACGACCTTTCCATGAGTTTTTGTTATAATAGATTATATCATACCAAAGAGAGAAAAGATAATGCTTAAATTAGAAAAGGTGACGGGTGGTTACGCTAATATTCCCGTCCTAAAAGATGTGACTTTTGAGGTGGCTGATGGTGAATTGGTTGGTCTCATTGGTCTTAATGGTGCTGGGAAATCAACAACAATTAACGAGATTATTGGTCTCTTAACACCTTATGGGGGACAGATTGCCATTGATGAGTTAACGATTCAACAAGATCCAGCTAGCTATCGTCAGAAGATTGGCTATATTCCTGAAACGCCAAGTCTTTATGAAGAATTGACGCTTCGTGAACATTTGGAAACGGTGCTGATGGCATATGGCCTTGATGTTACAGAGGGAATGGCACGTGCGGACAAGTATCTTAAGCTTTTTCGCTTAGATGAAAAGTTGGACTGGTTCCCGACTCAGTTTTCAAAAGGGATGAAGCAGAAGGTCATGATTATCTGTGCCTTTATTGTGAATCCAAGTCTTCTTATTGTTGATGAGCCCTTCTTGGGATTGGATCCCTTGGCAATCTCCGACCTAATTGAGCTTTTAGCTGAGGAAAAAGCTAAGGGGAAGGCGATTCTCATGTCGACTCACGTTTTGGATTCGGCTGAGAAGATGTGTGATCGCTTTGTGATTTTGCACCATGGACAGGTCTTGGCACAGGGAACACTTGATGGGCTTCGTCAGACCTTTGGTGACAGTAGTGCTAGTCTTAACGATATCTATATGCAGTTGACTAAGGGAGAATTGTCATGATAGCTAAGCTATTTAAGGAACGTAGCAGACGATTTACTACCCGTTGTGCCAAGTATAGTCGCTACGTTTTTAATGATCATTTTATCTTGGTTCTTCTCTTTCTGCTAGGCTTTGTCTTGGTTCAGTATAGCCAGTTGCTGAAGCATTTTCCAAAGAATCCGTGGGCGATCATTCTTGGCTTGCTTGTGCTTTGTCTTCTATTACCTTTCTGGGGGAATATTGCGACTTATCTAGAACCTGCGGACAAGCATTACTTATTGGTTAAGGAAGAAGAAGTGATAGGTCATATTAAGAAGGTAACAGGGCGTGCTTTTAGATTTTGGGTGCTCATTCAGACCTTGATTTTTATCTTGGTCGTCCCACTCTTTTTAGCCTTGGGACTTCCAGTTTGGGGAGTTATCCTTGTAGCTGTGGCTATGGCTATTCTTAAGTACTTTATTTTCCAGAAAAAGGCTCAACCTTTTTATAAACAGTCTGGCCTGAACTGGACTGAGGCTATTGCAGGAGAAAATAAGCGTCAACAATCGATTTTGAAGTTCTTTTCACTCTTTACCAATGTTAAGGGAATTACGTCGAGTGTTAAACGCCGTGGTTATTTGGATAGTATTCTTAAACGTACAAAGAAAGACAAGAAACATACTTGGTACAACCTTTACCTAAGGGCTTTCTTACGTTCTGGAGATTACTTTGCTTTGAGTTGTCGTCTCTTTACTTTGTCTCTTTTGGTTATCTTTTTGGTTCCTGAAAAATGGCTGGCTATGGTGCTTGTGGTTGTTTTTGACTACCTCTTGCTCTTCCAGCTAACAGCACTAAAATCACACTTTGCTTATCAGAGAATGGCTAACCTTATGCCAGTTGGAAAAGACATGCAGGTGAGCAATCTTAAGCGCTTGATTACTCAGATTGTACTTGTGCTGACTCTGGTCCAGGCTATTTGCCTCTTCGATCTTAAGTTTAGCCTGATTTTAGTTGGAATTATGCTGGTTTTGAGCCTTGTTTACCTACCAGCCAAGCTTAAGAAGATGATTGACTAATACCTATCAAATAAGTTAAAATAGAAGCAAATTACTAAAGGAAAAGGAGATGCCTAGGTGACATCAACAGATAAAGATTTGAGCCTGACTCCTCTCAAAGGAAATAGTGGTAAGGCCTATATGGGGACTTATCCAAACGGAGATCGTGTCTTTGTGAAGATGAATACAACACCAATCTTGGCAGCTCTTGCCAAGGAACAGATTGCGCCCCAGCTCCTGTGGGCTAAACGTCTGGGAAATGGTGATATGATGAGTGCACAGGAGTGGCTTGATGGTCGTATTTTGACCAAACATGATATGAATAGTAAACAGATTATCCAAATTCTTGGTAATCTGCACCGCTCTAAACACTTGGTTAATCAGCTCTTGCAGTTGGATTATCATATTGAGAATCCTTTTGACCTTCTGCACGAGTGGGAGGAAAATGCTGCTTATCAATTGCGTGAAAATAGCTTCCTTCAAGATGTTGTTAGAGATTTGAAACGTCATCTTCCAGAGTTTCGTGCAGAGATTGCGACCATTGTTCATGGCGATGCTCGTCATAGTAACTTTGTTATTACAACCTCAGGATTGATTTATTTGGTTGATTGGGATTCTGTACGTCTAACTGACCGTATGTATGATGTGGCGCAGATTCTTAGCCATTACATTCCATTGGCACATTGGCCACAGTGGTTGTCATATTATGGCTATAAGAACAATGACCTTGTGATGGACAAGATTTACTGGTATGGGCAATTTTCATACTTGACACAAATTTCAAAATTCTTTGATAGCCGTGATATGGAACATGCCAATCGAGAAATTTATGAGCTGCGTAAGTTCAGAGAGACCTTGCACAGATATTAGAAAGTAGACATGCGAGTTAGAAAACGTAAAGGTGCAGAGGAACACCTAGCTAATTATCCTCAGTATGTTATCCTTGAGCCAGAAGCTGCTAAAGGTAAATGGCATCAGCTTTTTGGTAATGACAATCCTATCCATATTGAGGTGGGTTCTGGTAAGGGAGCCTTCATTACTGGAATGGCTCAACAAAACCCTGATATTAACTACATCGGTATTGATATTCAGTTGTCTGTTTTGAGTTACGCCTTGGATAAGGTTTTGGCCTCTGGTGCTGAAAATGTTAAGCTCTTGCGTGTGGATGGATCTGCCTTGACCAACTATTTTGAAGATGGTGAAGTGGATATGATGTATCTGAATTTCTCAGATCCATGGCCTAAGAGCCGTCACGAGAAACGCCGTTTGACTTACAAGACTTTTCTGGATACTTATAAACAAATCTTGCCTAAAAATGGAGAGATTCACTTTAAGACCGATAACCGTGGACTTTTCGAATACAGTTTGGCGAGCTTCTCACAGTATGGAATGATTCTCAACAAAGTTTGGTTGGACCTTCATGCTAGTGATTACGAAGGTAATGTTATGACTGAGTACGAGCGTAAATTCTCAGAAAAAGGTCAAGTCATCTATCGAGTAGAGGCTCAGTTTAAAGATTAAATCTTTGGTAAATAGGATGAAAAAATAGCGATTAGCCACAAATAGGCTAATCGTTTGATATGGAGAGGTCGCATAGAGGCCGAGTGCGCACGCTTGGAAAGCGTGTAGTCCTTAACGGGGCTCGGGGGTTCGAATCCCCTCCTCTCCTTTTAGAAATAGACAAAAGATCCCTTCTGTCATAGAAGGGACCTTTTTGTTGTCGTTATTCGAAAAATCTTCCTAGTCCCAAGGGATCTGAATCCCTGCTACCCAACCAGTACAGAGGGCGCTAGTAATATTAAAGCCACCGGTATGTGCATTGATGTCAAGGACCTCTCCTGCAAAGTGTAGATGAGGGACTTTTTTACTTTCTAGGGTCTTAGGATTAATCTCCTTGAGGTCTATGCCACCTTTGGTTACAAAGGACTTAGCAAGTGACATTTTGCCTGTAATTGGAATTTCCATCTCCTTGAGTTGACTGATAAGCTTTTCCAAATCTTTTGGATGGAGTTGTTTAATCTTGCTATCTGCCTTATCTCCTGCTAGAAATTCAGCGACACGTTCAGGCACTAGACCTTTGAGAGTGTTTTTAACAGATTTCTCGCGATTTTCCTCAAAGTAGGTCTTGAGATTTTCTTGGCTATGGTTAGGAAGAAAATCTAGATGGGATATTTCACCTCCTTTGACAAAGCTAGATAAACGTAGGGCAGCCGGTCCAGATAGGCCAAAATGTGTGAAAAGAAGGTCATGAGTAATCTTGTGTTTTCCATAAGACAGTGTGACATCGTCAAGAGAAATTCCCTGTAAAGCTTTATGTGGAAAGTCGGTTAAGAGTGGACTTTCTGCAGCTTCAAGATCAGTAACATGAAGTTTGAAATGTCGGGCGATATCGTGACCAAAACCAGTTGAACCTGTTGATGGATAAGATTTTCCCCCAGTTGTGACGATGAGTTTATCACTGGTAAAAATCTGGTCTACAGACTTAACCTGAAATTGTTCATCGACTTTTTTGACAGAGACAATTTCTGTATTGGTGAGTATGCTAGCACCAAGTTCCTGAATCTTATTTTCCAGAGCTTGGATGATGGTCCGTGATTTATCTGTCTTAGGGAAGACACGTCCGTGATCCTCAACCTTAAGTTTGACACCATTGTCCTCGAAAAAAGCAATGATATCGTGGTTATCAAATTGTGAAAAGACGCTATAGAGGAAACGGCCATTACCTGGAATACCTGCTAGAAGATCGTCTAAAGTCCCGTTGTTAGTAACATTACAACGTCCACCACCAGTACCAGCCAGCTTCTTTCCGAGACGTTTATTTTTTTCAATTAGAAGGGTTTGTTGGCCATAGAAGGCTGAGGCAATAGTCGCCATCATGCCAGCAGGACCCCCACCAATAACGATAGTATCAAAATGTTTCATGCCTTTATTTTAGCATAATTTAAAAAGGGAGAATAGTTTGTAAATGGTCAGTTTTTTTAGATAATTTATGTTAGAATAGGAGTAGAAGTTTAAATTAGAATAGTTATTAACTATGGAGGAAAATATCGTGTCTGAAAATAACATGAAACACCGTTCTTCTGTCTACGATAGCATGGTTAAATCACCTAACCGTGCCATGCTTCGTGCGACTGGGATGACGGATGATAGTTTTGAAAAGCCTATTGTTGGGGTTATCTCAACTTGGGCTGAGAACACACCATGTAATATCCACTTGCACGGTTTTGGTCAAATTGCCAAAGAAGGTGTTAAAGACGCGGGTGCTTGGCCAGTTCAATTTGGTACGATTACTGTTGCAGATGGTATTGCGATGGGGACACCAGGGATGCGTTTCTCATTGACATCTCGTGATATCATCGCTGACTCAATCGAAGCAGCTATGGGTGGTCACAACGTCGATGCCTTTGTTGCTATTGGTGGTTGTGATAAGAATATGCCTGGTTCTATGATTGCCATTGCTAACATGGATATTCCAGCGATTTTTGCCTATGGTGGTACCATTGCACCAGGTAACCTTAACGGTAAGGATATCGACTTGGTTTCTGTTTTCGAAGGTATCGGTAAATGGAACCACGGTGATATGACCGCAGAAGAGGTTAAAGATCTTGAATGTAATGCCTGCCCTGGCCCTGGTGGTTGTGGTGGTATGTATACTGCCAACACAATGGCGACAGCAATCGAAGTAATGGGAATGAGCCTTCCAGGATCATCATCTCACCCTGCAGAATCAGCTGAGAAGAAAGCAGATATCGAAGAAGCAGGTCGTGCAGTTGTTAAGATGCTTGAACTAGGTCTTAAGCCATCAGATATCTTGACACGTGAAGCCTTTGAAGATGCCATCACTGTCACAATGGCACTTGGTGGTTCAACAAATGCGACACTTCACTTGCTCGCTATTGCTCATGCAGCTAACGTTGATTTGACACTTGAAGATTTCAACGATTTCCAAGAGCGTGTGCCTCACTTGGCTGACTTGAAACCTTCAGGTCAATATGTCTTCCAAGATCTTTACAATGTTGGTGGTGTACCAGCCGTTATGAAATACCTTCTTAAGAATGGTTTCCTTCACGGTGATCGTATCACATGTACTGGTAAGACTGTTGCAGAAAACTTGGAGGCCTTCGATGATTTGACACCAGGTCAAAAAGTCATCATGCCGCTTGAAAATCCTAAACGTGCTGATGGTCCATTGATTATCTTGAAAGGTAACTTGGCTCCAGAAGGTGCGGTTGCCAAAGTATCAGGGGTTAAAGTTCGTAACATCACTGGTCCTGCTAAAGTATTTGACTCAGAAGAAGACGCCATCGAAGCAGTTCTTTCTGATGAAATCGTTGATGGCGACGTAGTTGTTGTACGTTTTGTAGGTCCTAAGGGTGGTCCTGGTATGCCAGAAATGTTGTCATTGTCTTCAATGATCGTTGGTAAAGGTCAAGGGGATAAGGTTGCCCTCTTGACAGATGGACGTTTCTCAGGTGGTACTTACGGACTCGTTGTTGGTCACATTGCTCCTGAAGCTCAGGTTGGTGGACCTATTGCCTACCTCCGTACAGGTGATATGGTTACAGTTGACCAAGATACCAAAGAAATTACGATGCACGTTTCAGACGAAGAGTTGGCGAAACGTAAAGCCGAAACTGAGTTGCCACCACTTTATAGCCGTGGTGTCCTTGGTAAATACGCTCACATCGTTTCTTCAGCGTCACGTGGTGCCGTTACCGACTTCTGGAACATGGATAAATCAGGTAAAGCCTAATGAAATGATATAAAACAAAATCACACCGGACATTTGTTCGATGTGATTTTTTGATATTAATTTTTAAGACAGTTGTTGGCAGTATGGTGACAAGTAATGGTTTGTCTGTTGTTGCTCTAGTAAAAAACCGGTTGTAAATGTCCGACCGGTTTTCCTTTTATTTTCCGCCTCGAGGTGAGATACCAAGAGCAATACGTCCATAACGACTGATACGTGTCATCTTCCAGACTGGTGAATAAGTGGTTTCCACCTTGACAGAGTTAATACCGTCAATGGATTTTAGCTTTTCAGCGATTTCATAAGGCATAGTCTCTTCACAGCCACAACCAGTATCAGTAAAGGTCATAAGGAAGTAGCAGTGGCCATTTTCATCGACGGTGATTTCATAAATCAAACCAAGGTTATAAATATCTAGCTCAATCTCTGGGTCGAATACAGTGGTCATTTGTTCGATGATTGGCTCTAAGAAGGGCTGGGCCAAATCATTGACCTTAATATCATCACGGAAGTTTTTCATAGGACTCATTCTTTCTATTTTGCTTTTGTTTATTATGGCATAATTTAGGGCTTTTTTCAATCTCGGATGGCAATATGAGGCTTTAGTAAGCGAGTAAAGTAACAATAAAAAAACTCCAACAGTCAAACCGTTGAAGATAATGTGATTGATGCTTCAATATCAAGTCGTTTTGCAATCAAGGTTGCTCGAATACCATCAAAAATTGGAGCAAGAATGAAAATCTCAAACCTTGTGGAATTGTTCCCACCATTCCTAGATACAACAGATCTGATACCGACAAAACCCAATTTGGAAGTACCGATTGTTTAAGTCAAAGACTTTCCTTCTATATACATTTATACCCACACATAGTTAACCAAAAGCTTAGCTTCCTATCAAGTAAATTGTTTGAAGAGTGAAAGGAAAAAAAGTCCTTCAGATATCCAGATTAACTAGTCAAATTGACAGAAAGGAGTGATTGTGATATTCTCATAGTGAGACATTTCAAGAGAAAATGAGGCTATTATGAGTATTGAAAAGACAGTCAGCGAGATTGCTGAAATCCTTGGTGTTAGTCGTCAAGCAGTCAATAATCGTGTCAAACAACTTCCAGAAGAAGATCTAGAAAAAAATGCTAAAGGAGTTACTGTTGTTAAACGCAGTGGCTTAATTAAGTTGGAGGAAATTTACAAGAAAACCATCTTTGATGATGAGCCAATCGATGAAGAAACAAAACAACGTGAGTTGTTGGAGATTCTTGTAGACGAGAAAAACTCTGAGATTGCCCGTCTCTATGCCCAGTTGAAGGCTAAGGACGAGCAGTTGTCTAACATGGATGACCAATTGCGTGTCAAAGACGTTCAAATCGCCGAAAAGGACAAGCAAATTGATCAACAACAGCAATTGACCTTGACTGCTATGAAGGACAAGGAAGAGCTTAAACTGGAACTTGATGAGGCTAAGGTTGAGGTTGACGAAGCCAAAGCCCAAGTGGAAGAAATCCAGACCAAACAAGAAGAAGCTTCTAAAAAAGGTTTCTTTGGACGTCTATTTGGAAAATAAAAAAGAAGCTGGGACTCAGTCTCAGCTTTAACTATTGTAGGAGATTAAAATGGAAAATTTAGAAACTTATATTGCCTTTGATTTGGAGTTTAACACGGTGGATGGGGTTAGTCATATTATCCAAGTATCGGCCATTAAGCTGAATCAGCATGAGGAAGTGGACCAGTTTGATTCTTTCGTCTATTCGGATGTTCCTTTGCAATCCTTTATCAATGGTTTGACTGGAATTACAGCGGATAAGATTGCCAAGGCACCAAAGCTAGAGTCTGTTCTGGCAGATTTTAAATCATTTGTTGGTGACACTCCACTTATTGGCTACAATGCTCTTAAATCAGATTTACCTATTCTAGCTGAAAATGGTTTAGACTTGGAAGAACAATATGCTTTAGATGTTTTCGATGAGGCCTTTGACCGTCGTGCTTCTGATTTGAACGGTATTGTTAACCTCAAGTTGACTAGTGTGGCAGATTTCTTTGGAATCAAGGGACACGGTCATAACAGCTTGGAGGATGCTCGTATGACCGCACAGATTTACGAGAAGTTTCTCGAATTAGATGAGAATGCCAAACTTTTGGAGCAACAGGAAGAAGTCAGTAACAATCCTTTTGCTGCCTTAGGTTTGGGTGGCCTTTTCGACTAGGGCTTTACAGAAGCTGTAAAGGGTGTAAAGAATGATAGCTAACTTTTTCTGTAAGAAAAGAAAATCCTCTAGGGTTATAGCTTGCATATTACCTTGCGTTATAAGGTAGAATCTAGGTATCAAAGGTGGTGGAGGACCTCCTTTGATAGAAAATCTTAAAAGGAGGTGACTGAGATGTCGCAGTTTTCAACAGGAGAGTTGGCTAAAGCAGCAGAAGTGTCAGTTAGGACTGTCCAGTACTATGATCAACGAGGTATCTTGACGCCGTCTGAAGTCACAGAAGGTGGTCGGAGAATCTATCACGAATCAGACTTGGAACGCCTGCAAGTCATTTGTTTCTTAAGAGATTTGGACTTCTCAATCAAACAAATCAAGAAACTCTTGCAAGAGGAGAATAGGGAACAGGTTTTAGAGCTTTTGTTGACAGACCAAATCGAGAGTTTGGAAAAGTCTTCGAAGGAAATAGAGGTCAAACTAAAACGTGCCCGTCACTTGCAAAAAGCAACTGCTAAACGACATCAACTTTCGCTGGAAGATTTGTCAGACATTTCACGTCTTATGGAAAATCAAAAATCATGGCGTCATTTGCAGTTGAGAATATTTGGGAGCATCAGTCTAGCGAGTCTTCTTTATATCATAGCCCTACTGATAGTCATTTATTATTTTAAGGATCCTAGAGGTTTGTTTGTTGTCTGTCCTGCTTATATTATAGTAGTGAGTTTAGTGATGTTTCACTATAGAAAGCAGTTTGAATACCTTTGTCCTAATTGTCATAGGACCTTTGATCCAAGTTTTAAAGAATTTGCCATTGCCGGACATACACCAAGGACTCGGAAACTGACTTGCCCTCATTGTCATGTAAAGACCTACTGTCTGGAGTTGGCAAAGACTAAAACGAAATAAGTTATCGAACATAAAAAACGCTTGGACTGGCACTGCACCTGTAAAATGAGACACAAGAAAACACTCCTGTTGAATTCTGGTAAACTAGAAACAGGAGTGTTTTGTTATAGTCAAAAAAGTATATTCAGTAGAAACTAAGCTAGCTTGTATCGAAATGAAGAAGGTGTACTGACCCCAAAAAGTTAGACAATTAATTTATCCGAAGGATTTAGTTCTGTATTGCACAGG
>OKER01000013.1_pt1 | contig 76995 bp, 70 predicted proteins | sample 1610031 | NCBI WGS metagenome assembly OKER01 (sample SAMN04436611, study PRJEB24849) | human gut metagenome | biome: human gut; feature: NICU; material: stool | host: Homo sapiens | place: USA: Saint Louis, MO | collected 2009-12-31
AGATAGTAAACCTGCAGATAATACAGAGGTTTCTAGTATTTTAGAAAAAGAAAATCTCTCTGAACAAGACAATAAGACCTTATATAAATACGGTCTTGAACATGGAACAGAAAAAAAAACAAGTTATGCAAATAGAAAATGGAAATACTAAATACTTTCTTAAAACTTATGAAATTGAGGATAAAGAGCATAACTCAAAAATACTCACAGCTTCTACCGACGATATTTCTCAATTAAGAGAGCAAGCTTCTTTACTTGATTTATTCCAAAATAATGTCTTTGCCGGTGACTACGGTGATGGAAAATGGGACAAAACCGACAGCGTTTACTTTACACTACGAATATATTTCACGACAAAAAGTACAACTGCAAGATTAGACCGAATTGTAGGAAAAGTAAAAAAACAAGTTCAACCCGGTGTAAGTGTTAAAACTAAAATTGTATTCTTCCGCACTTTGAATCCAGCAGCAGGGGTAAATCAGCAAAAAAACAAATATCCCGCTTTAGGATTTGATTATAAAACTGGTTTTAAGAAATATGCTCCTAAACATAGTTCCTCTTTTATCGGAGGGACATGGCAAACTACATTAAAACGTGGAAGTAGCTGGACATGCTCTTTCCCTCTTTATTTATATAAATAGCAATATGATCTTTAATATAATAGGGATGCTACAAATATAGTTTATATGGGGATCATAAATAAAACCGACATACTTATGATCCCCTCATTTTTATACATGAATTTTGTTCTTATCCTCTGGTCTTTCCGCCGGCTACATTGATGGTCACACCATGTACATAGGAAGATCTCTGGCTTGCCAGATATACACACATATCTGCCACTTCTGAAAGTTTTCCGGATCTTCCAAGCGGTGTTGTTGATGTCTTACTATAGCCCGCTCTTAAGTCATCCACTGTGATTCCTCTTGTATATGCCAGCGCTGATTCATACGCTAACGTTCTTAATCCTGTCGCTTCCATGATTCCAGGTGCCACGCCTACCACACGCACTCCCTGTTTTCCTAATTCTTTTGCCCAGCTTCTCGTCAAGGAGTTGACTGCGTTCTTTGTCGCTGCGTACACGCTCTGTCCCTCAGATCCTTCCAGTCCACTCTCAGAAGACATGTTGATGATGACTCCTTCTCCTTTTTCCACAAGGATTCTGCCCACTGTCTGTGCACAGAAGAACACTCCCTTTAAGTTGACGCTGCACACTTTATCCCAGACTGCTTCGTCCAGTTCGTACTGTCCTTTCGGCTCTTTCGGGTCCACCAGGAGTCTCGGGATATTGATCCCTGCGTTGTTCACCAGTACATCTACGGTTCCGAATGTGTCCACCACTTCTTTTACCATGGCATCCACATCTTCTGCACTGGTTACGTCCGTTTTCACGTAATGAAACTTACCGGCAGCAGTGTCAAACTCCGGCGCTTCCGGCGCCATGTCAGAAACAACTACATTGCACCCGACATTTAAAAATTCCTGGGCGACTGCTTTCCCGATTCCGGATGCCCCGCCGGTTACGATGACTGTCTTGCCTTCAAGGCCCAACCATGATTCGTTCATAAAAAATCCTCCAATTAAATGCTTGTTTTTCATACTACACTCTGTTTGATCTGATGCGGTAAAAATACATCTATATGAAAAAAGTTTTTTATCACCCATTGGAGGAGGGATATTAAAATGAAACGAAAACTGTGATAAAAAACTTAAATCTTATCTTCCGCCACTGACTGTTCATGTTCAGTCAAGTTTTTGAAAGAATCCCACTTTGTTGAAAACAGCAGCAGGAAAAGGCTGTCGATCACTGCCATGGCAGCCATCCTTGTAAAACTGACCTGATCGTGGAAAACCTGCTCCCTTGTTGCGGTCACCAGCGTATAGTCACTTGCCTCCGCAAGGGGTGACTTGGCCTGGTTCGTGATAGCAACTACTTTCACTCCGTTTTCCTTGGCAATGTTGGCCATATTAAGCAGATGTCTGGAAGCTCCGGAGGCGGAAACGGCGATCATGACATCACCCTTTCTCATGGTCCTCGCATAGGCTTCCTGGGTTTCCCAGATGGTAGAGCCGACTGCCGGGATTCCGAGCTGATTGAACTTATAAGATCCGTCCAGTGCGATCGGAATCGTGTTCCCCATGGCAGTAAACTCTACTACCTTGGCATTCAGGATCAGGTCTATGATCTCCCTGAGCATCTTTCCGTCGATGCTGCTCAGAGTCTCTTTCAGTTCCTCCATCTTGCTGGCCATAATATTCATCAGTGACTGTTCGATATTGTCGATACTGATCTCATTAGAAAACTCATGGTCATCCTGTTCCCGCATTTCCTTCGCCATCTTGATCTTCAGATGGTGATAGCCGTTGCACCCGATTTTCTTACAGAACCGGACGATCGTAGCCTGGCTGGCCTCACATGCCGCAGCCAGCTCAGAAACTGACATCTCGATTGCCTTTTCCTGATGATTCATCAGATAATCCGCAACCTTCTTTTCGGCATCAAACAAACTGTCATATGCAGAAAATATCTGATTCCTTACCGTTGCTTCCTTTGCCATAAAACTCTCCCTTTCAAATCTCTGGAGCGTTTTCTAAAAAGTATGCTTCTGCTTCTGCGCTCCATAAGTGACCATGTTTTTCAAGAATCGGACCGAGTCCTTCTTTTAATTTATTGTCACTTATTTCGCTGAGCTTGTCAACTTCGGTCAGCGGAAACTTCCTGTGCGTATAGACGACTTTTTTCCCTCCCCCAAGGTTCGGAAGCTGCTTCGTTGTCTCAGCCACCTGGTCGAGTCCAAGCACATGGGTTGCGATCTTTGCCACATTCACAATCTTATGTTCGATCAGCTCGATCGACTGCTTCATATCATCCGTATTCCCTCCGCTTGTACCGATGAAATGTGTGGAATTATAATGTACATTGTAAAAATTCACAGGAGCCGTAAACCCGGTGTCGGCAGGTCCTGAGAAGAAGTTCAGGCATCCGTCGAAGGCCAGAAGCTTCTCTCCCTGGGTTACCATCTGCTCATTCGGCGCAAACACAAAGACATCATCAAATCCCCGTCCGTCTTCTGTTAATTCCCGCAGAGGGCCGCTGAAGTCTTCCATCTGTCCCGTATTGACGTAGACAAGTTTGATTCCCTGTTTTTCTGCCTCTTCTTCTGTATACAGCTTCCTCGCAAGATCCAGTTTAGATTCTGTTCTGCCGGTAACCGCCAGCAGTTTTGGTCTCTTCGGGCCGTGCAGCGCAAAGTCAATAGCCAGGAATCCCATGGGACCGGTAGCCCCTAAGATCGCCATATTTCCATTTTCTTTGACTCCCATGACATGTTCATAGCTGTACATCTTCTTGTGATGGTACTGTGCGTTAAATGCTCCGACCACACAGGACAGCGGTTCCACCAGGGAGCCTTCAAAGAAGGACTCCCCGTTGTATTTCAAAAGAGAACCGTTTTCCATGATCTGATTCATCAGCACGATCTTTGTGGCGTCTCCCCCTGCATAAGGATAGGAATACCCCGGAGCAAAACCATTTTTCGTCCCGATGTTCGGCTGGATGACAAACTTGTCACCCGCCTGAAACTGACCTTTCCATTTTTCACCTACCGAAAGGATCACTCCGCAGAATTCATGCCCCAGGATGATCGGATTTTCATTGATGTCTTCCGGCACCTTTTTATGTTTTTCACCCTGTATCGCCGCCTTATAGCTGGACATGCAAAGGCTGTCTGTCACGACCTCAGCAAGAATCTCATCCTCTTTGATCGGAGGAAGTTCAAATTCTTCCAGTCTTATATCTTCCTGTCCGTACAGTCTTACTGCTTTTGTCTTCATTCTTCACTCCTCCCAGAGAATCTCTATGCTCCTAAAATTCCTAATCCGTAACCGATGATGCCGACTGCAAATAAGATAAAGATGATCAGGATCGGACTGATATTCTTCTTTAACAGGCGGCAGACAACTAAGGTCAAAACAAGTCCCAGCAGCCCCGGCATAAGCTGGTCTAAAATGTTCTGCACGGTTGTGACTGTTGTCTTTCCGTTTGCGGTAACCTTAGATACAACAAGCGGAACGTTGATGGTCGTCCACTTTGAAACCAAAGCGCCCATGACGAACAGTCCTAAGATAGAAGCACACTCTGTAACTTTCTGAAGCATGTTTCCTGCCAGATTCTTTACAAGATCCAGTCCCTTTTTGTAACCAAACTCCAAGCCAAAGTATAATGCGGCCAGACGGACTGCGTTAAAAAGTACAAAGAATAATAACGGTCCTAAAATGTTTCCTGTCAATGCCATGGATGCACCGATTGCTGCCGTGATCGGACGAAGGGTTCCCCAGAAGATCGGATCACCGACTCCGCACAGAGGTCCCATCAGACCGATTTTGATGCTTCCAATAGTTCCCTCATCGATGTCCGCACCGTTTGCCTTTGTTTCCTCCAACGCTGCTGTCACACCAAGTACCGGTCCGACACAGGCCGGAGTTACATTAAAGAAGGTCATATGGCGCTTTAACGCTTCTGACTGTTCCTTTTTTGTGTGATAAAGTCTCTTGATGGCCGGCACCATGTCGAATGCAAATCCGAGAGCATGAATACGCTCAAAGTTAAAAGATGCCTGCTGGAAGTTGCTCCTTAAAAACATACTGACACGGTCTTTTTTTGTTAAAGTATTTTCTGTGTTTTTGATTTCTTCACTCATATCTTGTTTCCTCCCTTTTCCTAATCTAATTCATCGTCTAAGTCGTCATCTAAATCCGCATCCATGGATGCCCCTCCTGCCGGAGCAGCCGCTGCCGGAACAGCTTTCGGCATATTAAATTTTGGATTTAACTGTATGTAAATAAGTCCGAATACGATACCCATGATACCAAACGCAACTAAGTTGAAGTCTGTGAATGCGGCAATGACGAATCCGAGGAAGAAAAATGGCATAAGATATTTTGCTCCCATCATGTTCAGCACCATTGCATAACCAACAACTACGATAAATCCTCCGGCTACGGAAAGCCCTGTTGTAATCACGTCAGGGATCATGTTCAGCATACTCTGAACCCCTGTCGGACTGACAACCATAGACACTAAAAGACATGGAATAGCAACACGAAGTGCCTGAACTGCCAGAGCGGTGATATGGCAGATGTCAATCATCTTAAAGTTTGCATCCTCCGCATATTTATCTGCCGCATGCTGGAAAAAGATTGTGACAGTTCTTGCCAGCACGGTCAGCACCTGTCCTGCAACTGCAACCGGAAGTGCGATGGCGATTCCTGCGGATACAGACTGATTTCCTACGATAACGAGAATGGTAGAAATAACACTGGCAAGTGCGGAGTCCGGAGACTGTGCCGCTCCGATGTTCATCCATCCGAGGGCGATCATCTCAAGAGTACCCCCAAGCATAACTCCGGTCTTTACATCACCGAGAATGATTCCCACCAGTGTACATGCGATCAGCGGTCTGTGTGTCTGAAAAGAATCCAGCACACTTCCCATTCCTACGATACAAGATACGATAAACAGCAATACAATTTGAATTCCTGATAATCCCATAATAGTTCCTCCCTTTTCTTTCCTCTATCAGATTTTTGTCATTAAGTCGATTTTATTGTCTGTGGCTACCGGACGGATTTCCAGCTCTACGCCTCTCTCATGCATTTTGCGGAAAGCATCCTTATCGCTTTCATCCACAGACACAGCTTTTGTAATTTGTTCTTTTCCTGTTTTGAAAGCCATTCCTCCGATGTTGACACTTGTGATCGGCACACCGCCTTCGATCATTCTTAATACATCCTGCGGACATGTAAATAATAAAAACACAGTATCATTTTCATATTTAGGATTGTTGTAAACACGAATTGCTTTGGCGATATCGACAACGCTGACTTTGATTCCCGGAGGCCCCACCTGTAAAAGCAGTGTCTTTCTGATATCGTCCTTTGCCACCTCGTCACTGCACACGATGATTCTTTCCGCATTCGCCTCTTTTGCCCAGACAGTTGCTACCTGTCCGTGAATCAGTCTGTCATCGATCCTGCATAAATTGATTTTCATTATAATTCATCCTCCTCTTCTTTTTCGTTCTGCCGGTTTAATAAGTTTCTGCATGATTTTATGTAGGTGTCTTTTCCAAGCTTGTCATACACTTCCCATGGACGAATCTCTTCATATGTCTCTCTGATGCCAACCACATCAAGGAGCATCGGAAGGCTCAGTCCGGAAATCACATCTGTGTTTTCAGTCTGTGCTGCGATCTGAAATGCCGCATTATAGGGGCTTCCTCCGAACAAATCCACCAAAAACAGTACATCTTCTCCCTCTGTCATACAGTTCTGGTACTTTTGTTTCAGATCGTCGGCATTTTCGCCAGGAACAAAAGTAACGGCCTCCGCATTTTCAATTCCGCCGAAAACCATATTGGCTGAATTGACCACTTCCTGTGCCATCTGCCCGTGGGCAGCGATGATCAGTTTCATACATATCCTCCTTTAGAGTAACTTAGTTTTGCTTCATCACTTTTTGTGAAACTTTATTTTATGTTTATATTTTAACGATAAAATTTTATTTTGTCAATACTTTTATTTAAGAAACAAAACTTTATTTCACACAAACTTTATCCATGGAATTTGTCGTTTTTGCACAAAAAAAGAGCTCCGTTTACGGAACTCCATTTTTACACTGCTTTGAAGATCATCTATCTGGTCTCCAGAAATGTAGCCTCTTTTTTCCCTTTTTCATCGTCCGGATAGGCTTTTACATATTCTTTTGCATAACGGTATGCTGTTTTAAAGTCAAACTTTGCTTCATAAAGACTGATCCTTGCAAACATCAGATCTTTTTTCTTTGTGGTAAGATTCTGCTTCAGCGCTTCACCGACAACAGAAAGCCCTTCATCGTACTTCTCCTGCTTTGCCAGAATACTATACTTGGCATAATAACTCTCTCCTTCTGATGGCAGAGAACGAATCCCTTCACTGCAGACCTCCAGTGCCTGTTCTTCCTGCCCCAATCCCATGTAACAAAGTGCTTTCCATTCATAAGCCCTGCCCTGCGGCTTTTTCTCTATGATCCGGTCATAGATACGGATGGCATCTTTATAACGCTTCAGCCGATAGAGCGATTCCGCCTGGTAAAACATCACATCATTTTTCTGGTTTGTCCACAGGATGGTCTTTTTACCTCCTGCTTTTTCAAATGCCTCATACGCTTTCTGGTATTCCCCTTTGGAGAGCATCTCGATTCCGTCATTCGCCGTAAGCTTCTGAGTCACATACTCATATCCGAGAAATCCCGCACCGCCGAGAACAATAACCAGGACCGCGATCAGGACTGCTTTTAATTTCTTATCCATGTCATATTCTCCTTTTCACTTCAAGTCATTTAGATTTTAACACAACACGTCCGAAAATTCACCTTTTATTACTGTATTTCCGGTATAAAAGGACTGCTGCCAGAGCCGCTGCCGCCTCTGCTGCCGGAAAAGAAACCCAAATTCCATTGACTCCCATCCGTGAAACCAGGAATAAAGAAAGAACCGGAATGATAAAAAACTGTCTCAGTGTAGACACGGCAAGAGACGCGCTCCCTTTTCCCAGCGCCTCAAAGACACCGGAAAATACGACTCCCACAGCAGAGAACAGGAAGCCAATACTGATGATCCTAAATGCCATGATTCCCATTTTAAGAAGCGTTCCTCCAGCGTGGAACAATCCCATGATCTGCACAGGAAAAACAACAAATAATATGGTTCCTGCGGCCATAATCCCACCGGTGACAAGAAGGCTGTCCCGAATCGTCTCTTTCACTCTGTCGTCTCTTCCTGCCCCGTAGTTAAAACTGATGATAGGCCTCATTCCCTGGATCAGACCGTTGGACGGCATATAGATAAATGTCTGTACTTTAAAATAAATGCCGAGTACTGCAATCCCCACTTCTGAAATTCCGGCCAGTATCCCATTCAGGATCGAGATCAATATAGACGGCAGAGACATGGTGATGGCGGACGGAACTGCTACCATATAAATCTTTTTGAGCAGTTCCCGGTCAAATGCAAAGCCGCGAAACCGGATGTGGACGGTATGTTTCTTCCGAAACAGGAGGAAAACAGCGAGGAGGCAGGCGCTCCACTGTCCGATCACTGTGGCGATTGCTGCTCCTGCTACTCCCATTTTAGGAAAGATACCAACCCCAAAAATAAAAAGAGGATCTAATATAATATTGATCAGGGCGCCCATCCCTTGCAGGATCATCGGCACTTTCATATTACCCATCGCCTGAAAAATCTTTTCTATTGCTACATGAACAAGTGAACCGGCAGACAACAGCACGACAATATATGTATACTGGCTGCTCAGGGAAAGGACTTCCGGGTCCTTTGTAAACATTCCAAGATACGCACGGATTCCCAGGAGGCCGGCAGCGATAAAAACCAGTGCATGAAGACCGGCCAGCACCAGTCCGTGGGCAGCTGCCTGATCTGCTTTTTTGGTATCCCCTGTTCCGTGGCTCATGGCAATACAGGCATTTATGCCCACTCCCAGTCCTACACCGACGGATAAGATGAGGTTTTGCAGAGGATAAGCCAGTGAAATTGCAGTGATAGCGTTCACACCAAGTCTGGCTGCAAACATACTGTCTACGATATTGTAAAGCGACTGGATCATCATTGAGATCATAGGAGGCACGGCCATAGAAATCAGCAGAGGAAATACCTTTTTCGTACCCATTGGGTTTGCAATAGTATCCATAATTTCTCCTTTCCATGGAACAAAGTGGGCAAGTCCACTTTCAGCTCCCCAACCCCTCACTCTTTGAGGGCTTGACAACTTTGCGTACCAGATGCGATTTGACGTAGTCAAATGATTTCCTTACGCATCTGTGTACAACCCGCGGAGCGTTTTTTATTACTTAGGAAAGACTTTCACGCACTGGCGTGACAAGGTCTTTCCTAAGTAATGAAAAAGCTATATATTTTTCTGTTTGTGATCAGAAACAGAAAAATATATAGCTTTTTTACAGCAGGGACAGAATAGCATATAGTAAAAGAAGCTGTCAAGCATGAAGCAACAAAACAGCTGAAAATTTTTCTCCGACTTTTTATCTGTGCCTGTGCATTCATGGGAAATTATACCCGGAACAGCTTTATCTTTTGTATGTGCTGCTATTTTAATTTTACTGCTCCGGGTATAATGCTCCACTTAGGAAGTATATTACATTTGGACAGATTTAACAAGAATCCGGCGAAATAAATTTTATGTTTGGTTTAGACCCCCTGCTTATATAAATTCCTTTTGTTTTCTTTTTTTAAGGTATCCTTCATTTTTTTAAAATAAAAGCATTTTATAACGGCAGACTCTCCCTCACACACAGCTTCCCATACCCCACCTGCGAATTCGGATACTCACTAAATCCCGGAAGTTCCCTCGCTCCCTTCTGCAGATATGCCTTAATCTTCTCTCCGTATAAAAATGGATCATTCCCTCTCACAATCCCCCACTCCATTAAAAGTGCCGCGCTGCCCGTCACAAACGGCGTTGCCATGGAAGTTCCGCTCATTCTTGTATTTCCCCCGCCAGGACTTGCCCCCAGAATTCCCACGCCAGGAGCCACAATATCCGGTTTTTCCATACAGATATTCAAGTCTCCCCTTCCGGAAAAAGATGCATAAGAATTATAAAATACATCGTAGGCTCCCACCGATATCACACTTCTTGCCGTAGAAGGAATCGTCAGTGTCAGATCCAGGCTGGGTTCTAAAAATCTGGTTCCCTCATTGGTCCCGGCGGATACAGGCAGCCACATGTAATAGTCCCCTCTGACAATCCTTCCGGGTTCCATCACAATGGTCCACTGACCGCTTTCGATCTCACTGCCCTGCGGCACAAAGGCAAAATAGATTTCCTGAAGCCTGTTATAAGGAGTCGGAGAACCATAATAGACATAAACCGTTGTCGTCCCAAACCGGTAGTCAGTCCTGCCCTCCTGGTCCTGGATCTCCCTGCGCTCTCCGGAGGGACTTTGAAGCCACAGTCTGAATTCATCCACATAATTTTTCCACAGCTGCAAATTCAGGCTCTGTTCATACGGCGCCACTGCAAAGATCACATCTTCCGGCTGCCTTAAACATCCCTGCCTGTGCCTGCCTGATGCTCCCTCGTTTCCTGTTCCAATGCAGACAGCGGTCTGCCACTGACCTGCCATCTGGCTGATATATGTTTCAAGCAGGGAATTTCCTCTGTGGTCTCCATAATTATTCCCATAACTTAAATTTACGCTGACCGGCTTTCCCTTTGCCTCAGCGTAACGGATCACGTACTCCAGAGCCGTCATCAGCTGTGTCGTTCTGGGAAACCCCTGTTCCGTCGCATTTCCAAGCTTCACCACAATCAGAGAGGATTTGTCTGCAACTCCCTGCCTTCCCGCACAGATGGAAGCCACATGGGTCCCGTGCCCGTTCGTATCTCTGCTTGGCACAATCTCCCTGCCCTCTGCCGCCGGTGCCTTCAGCGCACGGTTTATCTCTTCCTTTGTATATACACTCCCCTCATAAAAACCTTCCGGCGGATGCCCCGGAATCGTCTGATCCCATAAAGTTTCAATCACCGTATTCCCCTGGTCGTCAATGAAATCCGGATGAAAAATATCGATGCCCGTATCGATCACAGCCACATAGGTTCCATCGCCGTGGAGCCCCTTTTGTCCATCCCTTACCGACAGAATACAGGAGGCGGCAATCCCCGCCTGATCACTCAGCAGAAGATTTTTAGGCTTTTCCATATAAATAACCTGAGGAAGGTTTGAAAAAGCATCGATGGATTCCTCGGGCAGATAAGCTATGGCATATTCATTGCTCAAGGCTTCCAGCCTTCCCCCTTCCGGAACCGGAATCTGACTGATCTCACCGATATACCTGATAATCAATTCCCACAGATTCTGCTGCCTGTCATACCCCACATCCAAGTCTCTGCTCTTCTCCCGTTCTTCAGGAGTCAGACTCAGAGAAAGGTTCAGCTGATTTTCTATTTTTTCGTCCATATCAATCCCCGCAATTTCCCTGTTATTTGAATCTATGAACCCGGTCTCCTCACTCATTTATAGTTTTTACCTATGAATAGCCGAAAATTCACCGCAGCCTCTTCTTCCCAAAAGAAGTTTCAGTCTTTTATTTGCTTTTCAAATAAAACGGTTTTCCTTTTTCAGGTAAAGTAGAAATATAAGAATGAAATACAGGAGGATACACGATAAAATGAAAAAACAAATATTTGTCATGCTTACTGCCGCAGTACTGGGCGCTGCTGTTCTGTCCGGATGCAGTTCCAAAGGCAAAAATGCAGCCGAAAAAAAAACTGTCACACTGACCATTTCCGCGGCCGCCAGTCTTACGGATGTGACAAAGGACATCGCCGAGAAATATAAAGAAAAGGAACCCAATGTAGAACTCCGCTTTTCCTACGGAAGTTCCGGGGCACTTCAGACACAGATTGAAGAGGGGGCGGACGCAGACGTTTTCATGTCGGCTGCCCAAAAACAGATGGATGCTCTTTCAAAAAAGAATCTGATCAGTAAAAAATCCCGGACGGATCTGCTGGAAAACAAGCTTGTACTGATCGTACCAAAAGGCAGCCAGACATCTATTAAAACTTTTGAAGATCTGGCAGATTCAAGCGTAAAAAAAGTGGCGCTGGGTGAGCCAAAAGCAGTCCCTGTCGGACAATATTCAGAAGGAGTCTTTCAAAAACTCGGAATTTTGGATAAAATAAAGAAGAAAGCAAACTACGGAAGCGATGTCCGCCAGGTCCTCACCTGGGTAGAAAGCGGCGAAGTGGACTGCGGAGTCGTCTATATGACAGATGCGAAAATATCGAAAAAGGTCAAAGTAGTCTGTGAGGCTCCAAAGAAAGCCGCCGATCCTGTGATCTATCCGGTGGCCGTGTTAGAAGACAGCAGGCATCAGAAAGAAGCCCAGAAGTTTGCAGATTACTTAAAAACCGATGAAATACTGAAGCTGTTTGAGTCTTACGGCTTCCAAAGGATAAAATAATGCTGGATCTCTCCCCACTGTGGATTTCTTTAAAAGTAGCCTTGCCGGCTACCATCTTTACCTTCGTACTGGGCATCTGTGCTGCCCGGACTGTTGTAAAACTGAAGCACGGACAGGCTGTCATCGACGGCCTGTTCACTCTGCCTTTAGTTCTGCCCCCAACCGTCGTAGGTTTTTTCCTGCTGCTGGCTTTCGGGAAAAACAGCCTGGTGGGACAGTTCTTTTCCCAGTTTGGGTTTTCCTTTATATTTTCCTGGCAGGGGGCGGTCATCGCCTCCACTGTCGTCTCATTTCCGCTGATGTACCGCACGGTCCGCGGCGCCTTTGAACAGATCAATCCGGAATATCTGTATGCCGCCAGGACTCTTGGAATGACAGAGAGAAAAATATTCCGAAAGATCATGCTTCCCCTGGCATGGCCGGGCATCCTTGCAGGGACAATTCTTTCCTTTGCGCGGGCTCTCGGCGAATTCGGGGCCACCATCATGATCGCAGGCAATATCCCCGGAAAAACCCAGACCATGTCCGTGGCTGTTTACACGGCTGTGCAGGCAGGCGACCGTGAGAGTGCCTTTCTATGGGTCATGATCATCGTCTGTTTCTCCTTTGTGATGATGCTCGCCATGAATTTCTGGACATCTTTTCAAGTGCGCCTTATACGGCAGAAAGGAGCGGCAAAATGAGTCTTTATGTAGACATTGAAAAACATCTGCCTGAGTTTCATCTTAAGACTTCTTTTGAGGCAGGCAATGAAATACTTTCCATCCTGGGAGCTTCGGGCTGCGGAAAAAGCCTGACCCTGAAATGCATTGCCGGAATCGAGACACCGGACCGGGGACGGATTGTTCTTAACGGCAGAGTTTTATTTGACTCCCAAAAACGGATCAATCTGCCCGCAAGGGACCGGAAGGTAGGATATCTGTTTCAAAATTATGCCTTATTCCCTCACATGACGGTGCGTGAAAATATAGCCTGCGGGCTTCCTTCCAGGGACAGGTCTCTTACGGACTCATGGATCGAAAAATTTTATTTGTCCGGCCTCGGAGACCATTATCCCTCCCAGCTTTCCGGCGGCCAGCAGCAGCGCACGGCCCTTGCAAGGATGCTGGCATCCGCTCCTTCCCTGATCATGCTGGATGAACCTTTTTCGGCTTTGGATGATTATCTGAAATGGCAGATGGAACAGGAACTGATGCACATCATACGGGACTTTCCCGGAACCGCCCTGTTCGTCTCCCACAACAGAGATGAAGTGTACCGGATGTCCGACCGGATCGCCGTCATGGGAAACGGACGGCTTAAGACCATACAGCGCAAAAAGGAATTGTTTCAAAATCCGGAATCTCTGGAAGCTGCACTTCTTACCGGATGCAAAAACATTTCACATGCAGAGTATATTGATGACCACACATTTTTTGCGTCCGACTGGAACATTGTCCTGACATCTTCCGTCCCTGTGCCAAAAGATATAAAATACGCCGGTTTCCGGGCCCATTACTTTTCCATCGAACCGGATGCAACTCTGCCCAACACGATGGAATGTACGGTCACGAATATCATTGAAGATACCTTCTCCATGATCCTTCTCTTTCGGGAAAAGCAGAATAAAAAGTCCGGAGACTGGACAGGACTGCGTTTTGAGCTTCCGAAAACGCTCTGGGACGGCCAGATAAAAAAAGATACAGTCTTTCTCAGGTTTCCGAAAGACAAGTTTCTTTTTATGAAATAAACAAAAGTGGATTTTACACGGCTTTCCATCCTGTATAAAATCCACTTTTTAATTCTTCAGCTGATCCAATGTATCAATATCCCTCAGTTCCTGCCACCCGGCCTCAAATAAAAACACATCTTCCGGATGGCTCTTAACGACCTGCTTGCCTCCCCGGTCTCCCTGTATGGAGAGAAGTTCCTTCGTGTAACAGCTGTGAAACACACACGGGTTTTTCGGAACTCCATTTTCCGAAAGACAGCCGATTCCTTTTCCCGTCCGCAAAAAAGCAGACAAAAATCTCCTGACCGTCTCCTTCTTCAATTCCGGCTGATCGGCCGTAAAGAAAAGATAGTATGCATCCTTTCCGGGGTGAAGATTAGCTTCCAGCCCGATCTGAACCGAGGATGATATCCCCTGTTCGCTGTGCCGGTTCATCAGGCAGAGCGCACCGGTTTCTTTTGCATCCCGGTAAATTTCTTCATAGCGGGTCACCACTGTCACGTCCGCATCTTTCAATTCCCGGGCCAGCGAAAGCATCACATCCAGTGTGTGCCTGTACATAGGTTTACCGCCCATCTCATATAAAAGCTTGTTGGACCCAAAACGGCTGCCGAACCCCGCAGCCAGCAGGATCATGTGAATCTTCATCTCTATATCCTTTCAAACAGGATCCGGACATGCCCGCCGCAGATCATTCCAAGGTCAGAGGCATCTTTTGCTGAGAGGTCGTATTCCTTTACCTGCACGCCAGATACGTGTCCGGCCTCCCTGCATGCGGTAAACTCTATACTGCCTCCCCCGATGCTTCCATAAGATGTCCCTCCTTCTCCAAGGAACATCTTGCTGCCTGTTCCTCTCGGGGAAGATCCGCTCTTTGAAAGTATCGTCAGCATGACTCCATGTTCTCCCCCAAGGACCGCATTTGCCACATCCATATCCGCAAAGCCGGTATAGCGGCGGTTCTTTTCTTTCACGATCTCTGCCATGATGCTCACGGCGATCTCCTCCGGAAGCTGTCCTCCAAGGGGCAGACCGATCGGCGAGTGCATAGACTCTACCTTCTCGGCAGAAAACCCTTCTTCCAGCAGGGCATCTTTTGTAATCTTTACTTTCGTGCGGCTGCCGATCATGCCGAAATACGCATGGGGATGGGATAAGACTCTTCTCGCACAGGCCCGGTCTCCCTGGTGTCCCCTGGTTACCGCCACATAAAATGTATTTTCATATCCGAACATTTCCTCCGGCAGGCAGTCAAAATCACAGCAGAGCAGACGGTCCGCCCACGGAAACCGGTCTCTCGTAACAAACTCTTCTCTGTCATCCACTACCGTTATGTCGAATCCAAGGATCTTTCCGATCTGGCAGACCGGCTGTGACACATGCCCTGCTCCTAAAATAACGAGCCTGGGGGCTTCCTGAAAGAGCTCTACAAAAATCTCACGTTTCCCGATCGAAACAACCTCTGTCTGCTCCACCCTCCTGAGTTCAGGAAGAATTTCCTTCCACAAAGGCTTTCCATGCATTTCATCCTGAGTGTAAATGCATTTCTCTCCTGCCGCAGACCCGGAGAGGATCGTAGCACAAAACACCTTCCCCCGTTCCTTCAGCATCTTAAACAACCATTCATATGCAGACAAACAGACACCTCCTAATAAGCCAGCACTTCATATCCCGTTTCTGTCACGAGTACCTGAATCTCCCACTGGGCGGACGGAAGGCCGTCTGCCGTGTAGACGCTCCAGTTATCTCCTCCGTCAGTGTAGACTTCATCGGTTCCCATATTAACCATAGGCTCAATGGTAAATACCATGCCCGGGACCAAAAGCATCTCCGTGCCCTTTTTCGTGACGTAGCTGACAAACGGCTCCTCGTGAAACTCCAGCCCGACACCGTGTCCTCCGATTTCCCGCACGACCGAATATCCATTCTTTACTGCGTGATCGTGGACCGCCTGGCCCATATCTCCCATGAAGCCCCACGGCTTCACCTGCGCAAGTCCTAGTTCCACACACTCCTTCGTCACATCCACAAGCTTCTTCTTTTCAGCGCTTACATTTCCTATACAGAACATCCGTGATGAATCCGAAAAATACCCGTGATAGATCGTTGAAACATCCACATTGATAATATCTCCGTCTTTCAGCACAATATCCTCAGAGGGGATGCCATGGCAAACCTGCTCATTGATGGACGTACATACGCTTTTCGGAAAGCCTTCATATCCCAAAGGAGCAGGGATGCCTCCAAGTTCCTCCGTCTTTTCATGGACCAGACGGTCAATCTCCTCCGTGGTCATCCCTTCCCTGATATGTTCTGCCACATAGTCGAGGACTGCGGTATTGATCTTTCCGCTCTCCCGGATTCCTTCGATCTGTTCCCCGTTTTTGAGAATAAATCTCGGCGGCACAATATGTCCCTGCCGCGCGAATGTCTCTATTTTTTCGTCCGAAGCCATGTGGCAGGCTTTATATTTCTTATTGCTTCCGCACCAGCAGGCATCGTTTCTTCCCAGTTTTCCTAACATGTCAGTTCCTCTTTTCTAAAATTTGTTTTCTGTCCCCTATTATATCACTGGAATCCTTAAGTGTTAAGGAAATCTCTTTTATCAAAGGGGAAGATCTCTTTTTTGAAACCGGTATTTCCCCAGTTCAAAGAGCAGAATTCCGATCAAAAGCAGAATCCCCGACATGGCAACTGCCCTGCTCTCTCCCTTTAGAAGGGCATCCCCGTCAAATAAAGTAAAGACCGTGGCATATTTCAGATTTTCCAGCTTATCCCCCATATTTGAAAGCATCTGTATCAGATAAAAACCAAGAAAGACACCGACCCCGATGCCTGTGGACCTGCGGGTGTCATTACAGATACAGGACATAAAGAAGAAAAATCCGCTGATACATAAATGAAGACAGAGCAGGCCCGCATTTAATCTGAGAAATTCTGCAATTCCCAGGTCCCCCGGAAACATGACCTCAGAGCAGATAATTCCCAGCGCCGTAATGTATAAGATCATCAGACACACGCTGGCTGCCAGGAAAAACCCCTGTGTGCGGACGACTTTTCTCCTGGAATGAGGTGCGGAGAGGATGGACGCCATAGAGCCTCTGTCCACATATCCGGCCACCAGCTTATTGGCCGTAAACAGTTCATATATCATAGGCAGCACGAACATAAAAAAACCATATAAATAGGTTTTCAAAAAGCTCTGAAGAGTCGTACCGGGATTTGTCATGCCTGCGGCTGACATGAGACCCGGCATGGCCTTTTCAAACTCTGCCAGCATCTCCCCCAGACCGGGTTCAAACATGGAAACCATGACGCTGATATACATGGAGGCCACGGCTGCGATAATCAGGAACACTTTGCAGTTGGATTTTATTTCCCGTTTCAGGAGCGGCATGACAAATATATTATTCATGAGAATCACCTCCGTAAAAATGCAGGAACAAGTCTTCCAGGCTCTGCTTCTGTTCCGTCAGGTTTAAGACCCGGTATTTCCCTAAACATCGGATAAACTCTGAGAGTTCTCCCCTGATGCCGACCGTGACCCGGTTTCCCTTTATCTGCCTTACCCCGTCTGTCTCCCTGGAAAATGCCTCTGCTTCCGCCTTTGAACCCAAAGTGACCGTAAAGATTTTCTGCTTGCTCTTTCCGAGTGTCCCCATGTCTTCCACAGCGACAATCTTTCCTTCTCTGATGATCGCCGTACGGTCACAGGTCCTCTCCACTTCCTCAAACATATGGGAGGACATAAGGATCGTCGCTCCCCTCTTTTTTTCCTCCAGAATCAGTTCCACAAACTGGTTCTGCATCAGAGGGTCCAGCCCGCTCGTTGGTTCATCCAATATGTAGAGATCCGGAGAATCCATGAATGCACATACGATGCCGATCTTTTGTTTCATTCCCTTGGACATTTTTTTGATCCGGCCTCGCGGGTCCAGAGAAAACATATCCATGAGTTCCTGCATCCTGCCCTGATTCTTCATGCCTTTCAGGTCTGCGGCGAATTTAAGAAACTGCTTTCCCGTCATATCATCCATAAATGCGATCTCTCCCGGCAGATAGCCAAGAGATCTGTGAATATCCTTTGCTTTATGAAAACAGTCCATTCCATTGATCCTACAGGTTCCGTGATCCGGAGTGGAAAATCCAAGAAGGTGACGGATCGCCGTAGTCTTTCCCGCCCCGTTGGGGCCGAGGAATCCCATCACTTCTCCCTTTTTTACAGAAAATGAGACGTCAAAAATCCCCCTCTGGTTTCCATAATCCTTTGTCAGGTGTTTCATTTCAATCGTATTCATAGATACTCCTTTCGGTAGACGCTTCCCTTTATCCAGTCCATCCAGCGCTCATAATCTTCACAGATCCGCTCCAGTTCAAAATCATTTCTGCCCACCGCCTCCCTTAAATATCCGTCTCCCAGATAGTAAAGCAGCATAAATACGTCCTGCGGATCCATATTTTCTTTAAATTTTGAAAAGTCCACCTCTGGAAACCACCGCGGGAACATCTCCTCTAAAAAGGTCTTGTTTCTCTCTGAAAGCTCCTGCTTCACCGCCTCATTTTCTTCATATCTGGCCTTCAGAAGGAATCCGTGGATATACGGGTTATCCTTCATCAGGGCGGATTTTACACGTATTGACAGTTCAAACAGTTTAAAAAAGTCATGTTCTTCTTTAAAATTCATCTCCTCCATCTGCCGCACGATCAGACCGATCAGGTGATCATACACATAAAGGTATAACGATTTTTTATTCTTGAAATAGAAAAACAGCAGTCCTTTTGATATTCCGGCCAGTTCTGCCATCCTGTCCGTGGAGGCATACCTATATTCCTTCTCCGCAAATACCCGGACCGCCGAATAAATGATCTTTCTTTGTTTTTCTTCGGGCAGTTTCAAAAACTTTTCGTTCAAAACAGCCTCCTTCCATTGACTGTTCCGGTTCATGAGTTAGTTTGATTATATGACATTGACTCAAAAAAACAACCCCTGTATGTTCCAAAAATCAAGATCAGACTTCGGCTGTAAAGCTCAACTTTTTGAAATATTGTAAAACCATATCCGGTGCGTTACAATAGATGAAGAATATGCGAAAGAAAAAGGTGAACCTATGGCGAAGACAAAAAGAAAAACAGGCAGACGGATTCTGCTATTCATACTGATGATCCTTCTTTATGAGGCGGCTGGGGCATGCCTGCCCTTTGCATTCCAAAAGACAGTCAGCGATTCCTATAAAAAAACAGTCGATGTACCGGCGTTTTACGGTTCGGGCCCCGGCAGGGAGCGGGCCGGCATCGTCGAGACAAACAAAGGCGCTCTGGACACAAGACTTGCCATGTTCCGGGATGCAAAAAAGAGCATCATCATCTCTACCTTTGATATACGGGAAGGAAAGAGCACTGACGATATATTTGCGGCTCTCATCGATGCCGCCGACCGCGGAGTCAAAGTACAGATTTTAGTAGACGGACTCTACGGAATGCTGCACATGAACGGAAAAACAATATTTCAGGCCGCCGGAAGCCATCCAAACATAGAAATCCGTTTTTACAATGAGCCAAATTTTTTAAAGCCGTGGACAATCAACGGCCGGCTCCATGACAAGTATGTGATTGCGGACGGTTCCCTCCTCCTCATGGGCGGCCGGAACATGTTTGACTATTTTATCGGAGATGACAGCCGGGGAAGCATCGGCTATGACCGGGAAGTCCTTCTTTATTCCAAAAAACCGGAGCAAAAGAACGGAGCTATTCCCCAGGTCCTTTCTTATTTCAAAAAAGTATGGGATTCCTCAGACTGTAAAACAGTTTTTGAAGGAAATCCCCGGAAAGATAAGACAAAGAGTGAGATCAAATATCTCTCCCGCCGCTATCAGTCCATCAAAAAGAAACTTCCCTTGAAGACGGACTGGATGAAACAGACCGTTCCGGTAAAAAAGGCTTCTTTTGTGACAAACCCGATCCACATCGGCAATAAGGAGCCTTATGTGTGGTATACGATGCAGCAGCTCATGCTGACTGCCAAAAAAGACGTCACGATCCAGACACCATATGCGGTTTTCTCTAAGGATATGTATCAGGGAATGGAGGAACTGACTGGGAAAGTCCCCAACGTAGAAATGCTGATCAACTCCACGGCCGTTGGCGATAACTTCATTGCCTCCTCCGACTATACAAGAAACCGGCCGAAAATCCTGAAAACAGGCCCCAGGGTCTTCGAATTTTTCGGAGACCACTCCTGCCACGGAAAATCCATCGCCATCGACGACCGGCTGTCAGTGATCGGCTCCTATAATTTTGACATGAGAAGCACCTACCTGGACACTGAGACAATGCTCGTGCTGGACAGCCCCGAATTAAACAGAGAACTCAGAACATACATGGACAAGTTAAAAGAACAGTCACTAGAAATAAACAAAAAAGAACAGTATATCCCGAAACAGGGAGTGGAAAAAAAAGAACTGGAAGGTTCTAAAAAAATGCTGTTTAAATTCAGTTCCCTGTTCATTCAGCTTTTCCGATACCTAGCGTAGCAGACAAAAAAAGAAAACAATCCCTGTCGAGGCAGCTGCTATACAGGCAAGCGGTCTATCCGTTTGTGCTCGCAAATCCGTTTCTTTTCGCAACTGCTTTAAGACTGCATTTTTCTGATAGTTTACAGTTGTACGCGGTTTTCCCGCAAGACAAAATATTCGTCTATGCTGTGCAGCGTAAAACTGAACAGGCGGTTATGCTCTATGATGTGATAGGGCATATACCGCCATGTCCTTAAAACGGTTTTATAAGTTGCAATTTATCATCAATTGCATAGGTTGTCAAAAAAGTAAAGAGCCGACAACCGCATTTCATATCTGCGTGTTATCGGCTCTGCGTCTGTGCGTCTGGCTCTTTGATAACTAATATATTCATTTGCTGTACGTTAATAAGCGTTTCCTGTTTGCATTTCGGGCAGTATAGGGGAAAGTGTCTCATTTCGGTATCGCTCCGTATTCTCAACCTTGTTTTGCTCTGACATATAGGGCATATTATCCATTCGGTATTCATGCTAAATGCCCCAATCTTGACTGACCATTTGCAGCTTTACCATGTGGGGATAAATCTTGCCTGTGTCTATCAGCTCCCCCGGCGTTCCCTGTTCGGCAACAGAACCGTCTGAAAGCACAACTACTTTATCCGCGCCGCTTACGGTACGCATACGGTGGGCAATAACAAGTACGGTCTTATCCTTTATCAGCCTTGACAAAGCAGCCTGTATCAATGTTTCGTTTTCCACATCAAGGCTTGCCGTTGCTTCATCAAGTAAGATGATAGGGGAATTTTTGAGGAAAGCGCGGGCGATTGAAATACGCTGCCTTTCACCGCCGGACAGTTCGCAGCCGTTTTCACCAATCATACTGTGATACCCGTCCGGGAGCTTTGCGGCAAATTCCTCACAATTTGCCAATCTTGCCGCTGCAATCACTTCTTCATCTGTGGCGTCCTTTCTGCCAATTCTGATATTCTCCATGATTGTATTGTTAAACAGCGTCACATCCTGAAATACAATAGAGTACAGCGACAGCAATGTTTCCGGCTCTATTTTTGATATATCCATACCACCGACAGTAATTTTTCCTTTGTTTATATCCCAAAATCGCGCGGCAAGACGCGACACCGTTGTTTTACCGCCGCCGGAGGGTCCGACCAACGCGGTAACTTCCCCCTGTTTTGCCGTAAAGGACACGTCTTTTAATACAGTTTCCCCGGTATTATAAGCAAATCTTACATGGTCAAACACAATATCATAGCCTTTATTTGTTACCTTGTTTGTTCCTGTCTGGATAGGCTGGTCAAGAATTTCGTTCATACGGTTTATGTTCGTTTTTGTGGAGATTACCGCAGCAAGATTTTGTAATGCGCCCTCAAGCGGGGCATACAGCCTTGAAGCTACAAGTAAAAACAGAAAAAACAGCGGAATATCAATCTCCCCACGAATAAGCAGAGCAGAGCCTACAAGCGCAACCGTAGCAATCCCGAACTTTAATATCAACGTAGAGGAAACAACGAAAAGGGCAGTCCCAAGTTCTGTTATAATATGCCGCTTTTCCACATTATCAATTTTCATATCCAGCCCTTTCAGATAACTTTCTTCCGCATTGTTCGCCTTTAAGTCCTGCAAACTCTCGATACACTCCTGTACGCCGCTTTCAAGCGCGACATTTGCCGCTACGGATTTACGGTTAAAGTATTCCTGTATGCGGGCTGAAAAAAATGTGATGGTAAATGCAATCGGTAAAACCCAAACCGCCGCAAGAGCCATACGCCAATCATAAGCAAACAGGCAAATCGCAATCAGCGTTGTTGAAATAAGGGAGCCTGCCAAAGCGGGTACATAATGGGAAAATGCCTGTTCAAGTGTGGCACAATCGCCCATAATGGAGTTTGTTAAATCGGCAAGGTCTTTTTTCCCAAAAAAGGATAAGGGGATTTTGCGGAGCTGCTCTGCTAACGAAATGCGTCTTACTCCGCTTTCCACATAAGTCGCTAAATAGGTGGCGTTATATTGAAACCAAGTTACAACAAAGATAAGGCATAAGCAAACCAAAGCGCCAACCCCGTAAAAAGCAATGCGGCTTCCATTTACGCCCCCGTTCATCGTGTCAATGACAAAATTATAGAGCAGCCCCACCGAAAGCATAAAGGATATGTCCTGCAAAACGCAGGCAATACAGCCTTTTATTAAATCGACAGCTCCTTGTCTTGATAACGCAAATCGTCTTTGCAATGTTTGAATCATGCTGTTACCTCCTTTGCAATTTTCCATTCTGCCGCTTCGGAATAATTCTTCCACATTCTTGTAAATATGCCGTTTCTCTCTATCAGCTCATTATGCGTGCCGCTCTCGACAATCTCGCCGTCCTGCATTACATAAATACAATCCGCACCTGTGATTGACGACAACCTGTGTGCAATCATGATAACCGTTTTTTCCATATGACTGCCGGATGGCATAGATGTATCCCCGGAGGGGGTTCCTTTTGAAAGTGCGGACAAAGCCTGTTGTACACGCACCTCATTGTCGGGATCTGCAAACGCGGTCGCTTCATCAAGAATTAGGATAGGCGCATTTTTCAAAATTGCCCTGGCTATGGCTATTCTCTGCTGTTCGCCGCCGGACAGGTACACGCCGTTTGTGCCTACAACCGTATCAATGCCATTCGGTAATTTTTCGATAATATCCAAGCATTGCGCAGCTTCCAGTGCATGAGCGATTTCTTCGCGCGAGGCATCAGGCTTTGCCATACGCACATTTTCCAATATGGTCGCTTTGATCAGGCGGCTATTCTGAAATACAAAGGACACCTTATTCATCAATGTTTCCTTTGGAATATCGCGTATGTCGGTATTGCCAATCAGTATACGCCCTTTTTGCGGGTCAAAAAATCTTGTTACAATATTTGCAAGGGTCGTCTTGCCTCCGCCGGACGCACCTACCAATGCTATCACCTGTCCCGGTGCAACCCGAAGTGACACATCATTCAGCGCGTTTTTTTCTCCGTCACGGCCCAGGCCGCCCTCTCTGCCTCCTTCGGAGTCATTCACCTTGTAGCTGTAACTAACGTGTTCTAATGTAATTCCATTGTCTGTAGGGATATTATTCACGCTGCTTTCAGACAATGGCTTTTCGTTTAGTACTTCATCAATCCTGCTTATTGCGTCCCCTACAATCATTGCGTCCTCGCTCATAAACATGATTTTGGTGAGTGTCGTACCAATGACAGGAGTAATCACAATATAGAAGATAAGGTTTAGCAGCAGTTCATTTGTCACGCCGCCCCTTGTAAAGAGAATACCTCCGGCAATCAGAAACGCGAATACGCCGTTGATTGCCGTTGTATAGAACATCATGGGCAGACGCAGCCCCTTTGTGTACGCAATTACCCATGTTTCGTAATTGTCTATCGCATCTTTGAAGCGTTTGAAAGAAAAGATTGTCTGCCCGAACGTCTTTACTACGGGTACACCCCGTACATATTCAACGGCTTCATTTGACATATCGGTAAGTGAATTTTGGTATTGCTCCATTCTCTGCGCCATGTCTTTTCCGGTCATTTTCATCATGATGAGAAAGCCAAGCACAACGGGAACAAGGCTCAAAAGCCCTAACCGCCAATCGAAAGCAAGCAGTAGAAAGAGCAGCCCTATGGGGGTAGCAATCGCTCCCGCTTTGTCGGGAAGCCTGTGTGCAAGATAGGTTTCCGTTGCGGCGCTTGATGTGTTGACGATCCTTCGCAGATTGCCGCTTCCGTACTTTTCTGTTACCTCCAGCGGCAGAGCTGTGATGTGCCGCATAAGCTCTTTTCGGATATTGGCGGCAACCCGGAACGCGCTTATATGCGAACACATCAGACCGGCGATATAGACAACAATAGAGAGTACCGCAAACAATACGGCAGACCAGCCGTAGCTTGTGACCTTCCCCGCCTGTGAGAAGTACAGGGACGCTTCCAGTATGTCGTGAACGATACGCCAGATATACCAAAATGGCACAAGAGCCAACAGCGCGCTCATGACTGACAGTATCCATGAAAGATAGGTCAATATCTTATGCCCTCCGGCATAACCCATCAATCGTGATAAGTTAGACTGTTTCTTCATTAAAAAAACCTCCTTAATTTTTTGTGTATGATAAAAGGGTTTATGATAAACCGCAAATATCCAATTTGATAGTTAGTATAAACTAACTCATGCATAAAAAATTATAGGGCTTATTGCCCCATAATTTTCATCCACCCGGCGGTGTAAAAAGCTCGCATTTCTTTTAGATAATGCTTTGCTTCTTCAAGCGGCATTTCATGTATAATCAATTCAAAAAAAGTGTTGAACATTCCTGTAATCAAGATATGCTCTAACCGTTTATCAATCGAAGGAACAGGCCTGCCTAACCTTTCAAGCACCTTGAAATAATCGTGTGTAGCATTTGTTTCTATTTCCACCATTTCGTCAATCAACTTTGAAAAGCGCGTTCCCTCCGAGCAACAAAGAATAAGCTTAAATTCATTTAGATGTTCATAAGCGTACAAAAGCATTTCATACATACATTCACCGGAAGTAGATGTAAGATTGTCTGGCTGTTCCTCTGGTGGGATTTTTGCAAATTCTTTCTGTGCTTTGCAAAAGCAGCTTAAAAGAAAGTTGTAATGTTCACCTACCAATGCTTCAAATAAATCCCCTTTGCTGTCATAGTAGCCATAGAACGCGCCTGTTGTCACACCCGCCGTTTTGACAATATTCCGCAGAGAAGCGGACTTAAAGCCCTTTTTAAGAAATTCCTGCATAGCAGCTGAACGGATTAAGTATAGTGTTGTCTGTTCTACTTCATTCATTAATTCACCCCTCATACATAACAGTGTTATATATCACTGTTATATGATACAGTAAAGAGGAACCTTTGTCAATAGTCTAAAAATTTTGGCAATATGGCCCCCTGTAGTGTTGTAGGTAGTGAAAGGAGCCTTCCCCATAAGGTTTTACGGCTTATGGAGCATGAAAAAGCCAAGAAAGATATTGATTGAAAATGCAGGCGCCTGATGAAGTCTAAAGGCGAAGCAGGTGAACACCTCTGCACCAATCCTCCTGTGCTGAAAAATCCCTATTCATTGGTGAACGCAACAGTATCTGACATTTTGGAGAAAAAGGAATACTTGGGGCATACGGTAAACTTCAAGACCTACAAGTAATCCTGCAAGTCCAAAAAGAAGTGCTACAATCCCGAAGAAAAACAGCTTGTGTTTGAGGACACTCACGAAGCCATTATTGACGCTGACATTAAAGGCGGTATAGTTCATACGCCGGATAAGTCAAACGGGCATAGTGGACAACAGATCAAACGCAGAAACGGCATAGCCGAAGCTACGCCGTTTCCCGAAAACAACTCCATGCTGTTTTATTGAGCTGTCCCACATTCGGGATTGTTTCCTTTTTTGTCTGTCTGTTTCTTCTTTTTAATGCGGCTGGATACCAGGCCATTGTACAATCGGTATACGGAGGATACCATCATAATCCCGCCGGACACTGCCATGGCGGTGATCAGGGTCCTCTGGCCGTACATAGCAAACAGCCCCCAGTTTTTTGCGACCGCGTAATTCATCGTATAGTAAAGCTGACCTCCCGGCACAAGGGGAATGATCGCCCCAATCAAGAAAATGGTAGCAGGGCTTTTGGCCAGTCTGGCAAGTGCCTCCGCATAGACGGTCGCCGTCATGGATGCGGCAAAATTCGGCAGAAATGTACTCGTAGTCATGGAAGCTATGACCAAGTAAACCGTCCATGAGACGAGACCTCCCAGTCCTGCAAAAAATAACTTTTTTCCTCTCATATTAAATAAAATAGAAAACCCGAGAGCTCCGATAAACGAAGATAGAATCTGGACCGCCTGTGCTATCATAAGACACCTCCCCACAGTACAAGTGCAGTGAAAGAACCTGCCGCCAGAAATACAGCGGTTACCACCACTTCACAAAGCCGTATCATACCTGCCATCACGTCTCCTCCTATAATATCCCGGATAGAATTGACAAAAGCCACCCCGGGCACAAGAAGCATTATATTTCCTATGATGATCGTGCCGTAATCTCTGGTAGCCCCCAGATGCGCCAGTATATACGCTATAGTGGCCACCATGAAAGCTGCAGCAAAGTCAGAAAACATAATATTGGAATCCAGCTTCTGAAGAAAAGCCATCAGCCGCCAGACCGCCGCTCCGCAGACTGCCCCGATGATCCCTTCCACAAATCCTCCTCCAAAAAAGACTGCAAACGTCCCGGCGATCAGTGATGCGATCAGACACTGCACCGGCAGGCTGTAAATGTGCTCCTGACGAATATCTGAAAGTTTTTCCTCCAGATAAGTAATGTCCGGCTTCTCCCTGCACACATATCTGGAAAGATCATTTAACCGGTCCAATTTATGAAAATCTGTCTTGTAATATTTGATTCGCTTCGTCTGGGTAAATACATCTCCGTCTTCTGTGGTCACGGTAACCACAATACTGGATGTGATCGTAAACGCCTCAACTTCCCTCGCCCCGTATGCAAGACAGATGCGCTCAATGGTATCTTCCACTCTGGAAACACCGGCTCCGCTTATCAGCATCATTTTTCCGAGATCCATTGCCTGGATCAATACCTGCTTTAAAAACATGTGAACTCCTCTAACGTAAAATGACCGAATATCGGCTGTCAAAACAAATACCTATACGGGCAGCCTGATCCATCCGCTCTTTTGTGTCACATTGGTTCAGCAGGATAAGGAGTTCCGCATCCGGGTATTGTTTTCTGAGCATTATAACATATTCCATACGGATCAGCTTCATAATATCCTCAAAATTAAGAAATTCTTCATCAGATTTTTCAAGAATTTTACACGCGCGTTCCGGCCGGTGGCACACATCCTTTATGGGGCGGCCGAGAGCACTCATTCCTGCCACGATCAGGATCTGGTCCGTTCCCTCCGGTATGACCGGCTCTGTTTCGTTTCTGGCCTTTACCGGCATTTTTTTTGCTCCGTCCGCCTCCACTATAGTCACGTCAGCAAAAGAGGAGGCTGCCTGAAAGACTTCTTTTGGCAGCCCCTTCATTTTTTCTCCGTCACGGAGTCCTGCTGTAACGGTCCGGCCCGGCTTCAGTTTCTGTATGATATCATCCGCATCTCCGGAAAGCACAGTCTCCTTTCCCGGCAATTCCATGTGAGTGGTCGTCGTCACCAGCACCTTTTTTCCCATCGCTTCCTGCTCTCTTGCGATCTTGAACACCGACGTCGTCTTTCCCCCTGCTCCCACTATGGAAAGGATGCCGCCCCGGATACCAAAGGCTTCAGACAGCGGCTCCTCTTTTCCTATCCTCTTCATCCTTAGTTTCTCCTAAGTTTTATTTTCTAACCTTCATTCTACAATATGATACCAAATTCTTAAAGCTGTTTTTTTCCAAAGGCAGCGCCCGATAAAACTAAGAGGATCAGCAGGAGCACTCCCGCCGCCAGAAAGTTCCCGGAAAAATCCGAAAGTCTGAGGGTCCCCGTAATCAATCCATACGGCTCGGATACGAGACGTATCGGATTGAATTCCTGGATTTTCGGTACGATATTCAGCAGAAACATCACAGCGACCATTATCCCTGTAAATAAAAGACTGGAATAACTGCTCTTTGAAATCACACTTCCCAAAAGGTCAGAGGCCAGCAGCAGTACCCCGAACAGCCATACCCCCAGAAGCGCAGCCACCAGATGGTCTATGCCTTCCATTTTCCAGAAATAAACCGTATAGCCATAGGTTACTCCCGTACACACCGCATAGGAAGCCGTCCACAAAAGGACTGCCACTGTAAACTTTGAGCAGAGCACCGCAGTCCGGGAAAGCCCCTTGGTGACCATCAAGACTAAAGTTCCTTTTTGAATCTCGCCTGCTATCATTCCGGAAAAGAGAATGGCTAAAACAGCAAGCCCCATCTGAGGCACATTTTTAAAAAACTGCATCCAGGAATCCGCAGCTGAGGGAGACGGAAGATCGATGCTGATGCCTCCGGGCATAAAACTTTTCACGAGCTCCGGGGTAATCTTTGCTATGACAGGGTTCATAAAGCCAAACATCAGAAATATACATCCGAGGATCAGCAGTTTATAAGTGCAGATACTTTCCAGCAGCTCTTTTTTTGTAAACGCCCAGTACGCCCTCATGATATCACCTCCATAAATAAGTTTTCCAGGGTCGGCTTCTGCACTTCCATCTTCATTGGACATATATTGTGCTCTGTCATGCAGATCATAAGCTCTGTTTCCAAACGGGCCATATCTGATGTGTGGAAAATTAAAACTCCATTCTTTTTCTCAACCTCAAAAACATATCCCTTCTTCTGAAATTCAGATTCCAGCAGATTTTGTCCTTCCGGCGTGCCCGTCTCCAGACAGAGGCTGTCTTTCCTGCGCTGTGCCTTCAGTTCTTCAAGGCTTCCCGAAAGGACCAGTCTGCCGTCTTTTAGCACTGCCGCCCGGTCACAGATTCTCTCCACATCGGACAGCACATGGGTTGAAAATAACACTGTTGTTTTTTCCCTGACTTTTGAAAGGATATCAAGGATCTCCTTTCGTCCCAGAGGGTCCAGGGCAGAAGTCGGCTCATCGCAGATCAGAAGCCTGGGCTCGTTGAGCAGTGCCTGCGCAATGCCCAGACGCTGTTTCATGCCTCTGGAATATCCGCGGATTTTTTTCTTTTCCTCCGAAAGCCCTACCAGTCTGAGAAGCTCTTCGCTTCTTAAACTTATCTCTTTTGAAGTGAGACCTGTGATCTCCCCGCACAGACGCAGATACTGCTCTGCATTCATATAGCCGTAAAATTCAGGCACATCCGGCAGATATCCCACTCTGCGGTTTGTCTTTGTACAGCCGTAGCGCACCGGTTCTCCCAGCACCTTCACTTCCCCTTTGTCAGCCTTTAAAAGTCCAAGGATGATCTTCATCGTCGTCGTCTTTCCGGCTCCGTTCTGGCCTAAAAATCCATATACAGAGTGCTCCGGCACCTGAAAATTTAAGTCTCTTAATACTTGATGGCTCCCAAACTGTTTTGAAAGATGTTGAATCTCCAATACGTTCATGATTCATCCCCTCTTCCAAATACAAAATACACAACCGGCCCTAAAAATTGTATAAACATGACAATTAATATCCAAAATATGCGGTTTCCAAACCGGTAATCCGGATGTCTCAGCACATGTACCAGGGCGGTCACCATCAGCACCAGTTCCAATATGATCACGGGGATCAAAAAAGGCATATATTCCATTAACTCATTCATCGTCATAACCTCCATTCTTTCTGTATGCGTTTTATTATCTCTTCAAACCTGGGATTTCCTGTGAGCGGCTCGAATGCCGGGTGTTTGAACCCGTCTGTCACTGACTGTTTGATCAGTTTTTCTTCCCGCGGCGCCTGGACTCCCAGGCACATTTCATTCAGCCATGGATCGACAAGATCAAAGAAATCATCTCCATGCAGTGTGTACGGCAGCAGATTATTCAGGCAGACTCTCTCATAGTTTTCAAGCATGGCAAGTGCTTTTTCTTCTTTTTTCTGTCCCATATACCCTACTGCTGCCGCGAAATATAACTGTGCCATTGCATTTACATGCAGAAGATCCATTTCAAATACCTCTGCGATCTGACAGCCTCTTTGGACAAGCATTTCAAACTTTTCTTCATCTTTTTCATACAGAGTCAGTTCCTGTATCATAAATGACATTACGCCCACCAGATTCTGATACAGACTGATCTGGACTGTCTCCTTGGCCTTTACCTCATTTCCCAGCATGCGGTACGCTTCCGACAAGATACCCTCATCAAAATAATTTGCCCTGACTTCCTCGTCCAGAAGTTCCAGCGCCTTTTCAGGATGTCCCTCCAGCAGTTCCATTCTGGCTTCCAGAGAGTTTGCCTGAGAGGAGAGAAGGACATCACCGCTTTCTTCCTTCACTCTCCGGCAGAGATCCGCCGCTGTTTTCATTACGTCTTTCTGTTCTTCCGGCTTCTCCAGCAGGACAAAATGGTTCATGTACAGAATGATCATCTGCATAATAAGAGGGAAACAGGAATAATACTTCTTCAAGATCCCGTCGCATTCTTCAAATACTTCTTTTGCCGGCTTTTGACTGAAATCCTTTGCCAGCCTTAAATAAAGCTTCCTTATGTCTTCCTTTGTCATCTGCGGCTTATATCCTATGAGTTCGTCGACACTCATGTTGAAATTGGCCGCCAGCTGGGGCAGAAACGTAATATCCGGGTAGCTCTGCCCGGTCTCCCACTTAGATACCGAAGCTTTAGAGACACCGATATAGGCTGCCAGCTGATCCTGGGTTATTCCCTTTTCTTTTCTCTTTTTCACCAAAATATTTGACAGATTTAACTCCTTCATATTCATCACCTCAAATTCATTATAACCGTATACAGAAATACTACAATGGATTAGAAGTTGATTTTAGTTGATAAAATCAACCAAAAAGAAACAAGGCTGCGGTACAGCATTCCGCAGCCTTTATTTACACCGGAAAATCTCGTTCAGTTCCCTGACGGTCCCCAGGCAGTTCATGGCAAGAGTATTAAAATACAGTTCTTCGTCCAGACATCCATATACCCTGTCCTCTTCCAGGATCATGGAACCTGTCAGTTCATTTTTTGTGTAACTTTTTCTAATTCTTTTCAGTGCCCGTTCAATGTTTCCAAGCAGTTCTTCCAGCATCATGTTATTCTTCGGAGTCATCTGTCTTCTGCGCATATAGGAACCGATCTGTTCCATCTCCGAAACCAGCTGGGCATTGACCGGCAGGAGCTGGCGGAAAAATTTCTTCTCTTCCGGATTTAAATGCTTTTCTGTGTAATCCTCAATCTCCTTTGAAGCCATCTGAAACTGCACAAGCAGCTCCCGCATCATGTTCAGGTCACTGTCTTTTCCCTTTCGTACTTCTCCCATTATTTTTTCATCGATATCCAGCAGGCTGTTTACACTTTTTAAAAATTCAGACTCAGCGGTGATCGGAAGGAGAAATTTATTTGCAAGAAGTACGGTCACAGCCGCAGCCCCCACATACAGAATCCTGAGTTCCATGGCTTCTCCCCTGGGCATGCTCAGTGTAGTAAGCGCCATTCCGTAGCAGGTGCTGTACATAGGCATCGTCCATGAGGTGACCGGTACATAATACATAAGGCAGGTCATGACGGCAATGACAGCGATATGTCCGCCGAGGCTTTTAAATAGTTCGGTCAGCACAAAGGTCACACCCAGCCCCGCGATGGTCCCGAGAATACGGTTGTTGATCTTCATCATGCTTTCCTCCGAATACGGCATCAGCATGAGAAAAGAACTCATCGGATACCAGTAGCCATGTTCCAGATTCGTCAGTCTGCAGACTGTAAAAGAGATGCAAAGGACGATAGCGAGTCTCAGCGCAAATCTCATATGAAACTGATCCAGCCTGAGATAGGACCTCATGCTTTTTACTCTATGAGAAACATCCGGAATCTTCCACTCTTTCTCCTTCCGATTCATTTTTATCTCGGTGATTTTTGAAAGCGCAAAACACAGCAGTTCCAAGATCCCGTTCATTCCCTCTCCGGCCCTTCTGGATGTCAGATTTTCCGTCCTGCTGAAGCTTTTGATTTTTTCTATGAGCTCACCGTTATCTGACTGGTTCATCTTCTGCTCCACGCTGAAAAATATACCGGAAAGCTTTCTGAAATATTCCCGGTTTTCTGAATCTCTGATGTCATCCTCTCCGATTATTTCATCCAGAAGGTACTGGAAACGCTGGAAAATAAGCATAAAATAATAATTCACCGTGCCGTATCCGTTGGACAGATATGTATAATTGCGGCTGGAGTAAATCACCTGATTCATATGGTACATCATCCGAATCAGCTCCTCTTTATCCCTTGAATCCTTCTCCCCATCTGAAAGCCTGGCAAGCTGCACCGCCAGATTATTCATTCCTTTTCTCACAGTTCCATAATGCCTTTTCTTCTTGATGATTCTGGAATGCAGATACAAAAAGGCTGTGAGAACGGCAAAGGCATAGAAAAAAGCACATAAGCGCGCAGGCATTGCCTGTGCCGGGATCGGGCGCAGCTGAAGAAACACAAATTCCATTCCGTACAAAAAATACGCTTTGGGGTTAAATTTATCTGTCAGAAGAAATACTAGAAAGAACGGTACCAGCAGATTCAGGAAAAAGCATAGGATCAGATTTAGGGATGCCGCGTACGATGCCCCGCACACGATGAGCATGATCCCGTAGCAGTGCAGCAGGTCCTGTAAGGAAAAATCTTTCTGGCTCTTTGTCCGAAATAAAAGGGTCAGAAAGGATACCATGATTACCTGGCCGATTCCAAACAGAAGAAATATCGAAAAAAACATAAATAAGGACACAAAAATAACAGGGAATGCCGCCGCCCATTTTCTCCTGGCCGTGTGCATCCTGTTCTGCCAATGTTTCATATGATCATCTCCCCTGTCCCCTGCGTTGACTTTTAAAATTGAAAGTGCTACGATTTTATCACATGAAAGCAATACTGTAAAGGAGACAGACTATGGGATTGAAACTTAGAAAGATCGTTATCATCGGAGCGGGGCACGTGGGAACTATGTGCGGGCTCAGCCTCATGTACCGGGGTGAAGTGGATGAACTGGTTTACATAGATATTGACAGAGAAAAGGCTTACAGCCAGGCGCTGGACCTTGACGATGCGGTTTCTTTGCTCCCGCATCAGATCACCGTCCGGACAGGAGACTATGGGGATGCGGAGGATGCGGATGTCATCGTTATGGCCGCAGGTGTTTCAAGGCTCCCGGGCCAGACCCGTCTGGATATGCTGGATGACTCTATCCGCATCATGAAAGAGGTCGCCTCTCATATGCAGGGCCTGCATATACCGGGAATCCTGATCAGCATTTCCAATCCGGCCGACATCGTGGCGGATTATCTGAGAAAACAGCTGGACCTTCCGAAAAACCGCTGTTTCAGCACCGGAACTTCTCTGGATTCGTGCAGGTTAAGAAGAATTCTTTCCCAGAAGATGCACCTGGACCGCAGTTCTATCCAGGCCTTTGTCATGGGCGAACACGGTGATTCACAGATGATACCTTTTTCTGCGGTCCATATTTCCGGCAAACCGCTGCTTCAGTGGATGAAAGATGATCCGGTACGGTATGGAAAACTGGATCTTGTACAGATTGAAAAGGAGACTGCCAATGCAGGACACGAGGTGATCGAGGGCAAAGGCAGCACAGAATTCGGTATCGGCATCGCTCTGTCAGAGATTGTCCGCTCTATCTTCCATGATTCAAAAAAAGTCCTTCCGGTCTCTCCTCTCCTTGAAGGAGAATATGGACAATACGGCATTCATGCGGGAGTTCCATGTATTATCGGAAAAGACGGAATTGAACAGGTTATAGAGATATCCCTGACTGATAAGGAGAAAGAAAAATTTGAGAATTCCTGCGGTGTGATTCGGGAGTATATCAGCCATATATCGTAGTATACCGATCTTCCTGTTTCTTTTAATAATCATAGACAACAGAAGGACTTTTCCGGTATAATGAAAAGAAGATAAAAAGGGATGTCCTGGGAAATATCACAGACAAAGCATTGGCTAATGAAGAGGGGAGACTTCATGAAACGTTGGAATAGAGTGTTAATACCAGTCTTTTTCTTGCTGATGATTTTTGCAAGTCTTTTTTCTGTGCGCTCTATTGTAAATATGCAGGGCTACGGCAAACTGATTAACTATCTCGGAATCGTGCGCGGATGCGGACAGAGGATCGTCAAACTGGAGTCCAACCGGCAGTCTAAAGATTACCTGATCGATTATGTGGACGACATCTTAACGGAGCTTTCCACCGGTGAAGGAAAATACGGCCTGACACCTCTCGAAGATCCTACATATAAGAAAAGTCTGAAAAAGCTCTCCAAAGAATGGGACGAGATAAAAAAAGAAATAGACATGGTCCGGGACGGAGCCGATTCGAAAAGACTGCTCGCTCTGAGTGAAAATTTTTTTGCAACCGCCAACGATACTGTATTTATTGCGGATAACTATTCAAATGGACAAATTAAAAATTTTACGCGGCTGAGTATCGCCCTCTCTGCCGTGGCGATTTTTACATGGGTCTGCATCCTTCTCATCTATTTCAGAAGACTGCTTCATCTGGAGCGCAGGAACACAAACCTGGAATCTATCGCCTATCAGGATACGCTTACGAAAGCCTCAAATCTTGAAAAGTTCCGGCTGGATTCCAAGCATCTCCTGGCTTCCAACCCTCTGTGTGATTATGCATTTTTCCATCTGGATTTTCAGAATTTCAAATACTGCAATGATATTTTTGGTTATGATTTCGGCGACCTTCTATTAAAACAGTATGCCGTATTCCTGTCGGAAGATATGACAGAAGGTGAGACATTCGCCCGCATCTCCGGAGATAAATTCGTCATTTTAAGGAAGTATGAATACCGGGAAGAGCTCATCGCACGCCAAAAAGCCGTGGACAGCCGTATCCGTGCTTTCGCCATGGACTCCAAAGAACATTACAGCCTTACCATCTACGGCGGTATATGCTGTGTCAAAGATGTGCCTTCTTCCATAGAGATCGATTCCATCCTGGACCGTGCCAATTTTGCCCAGAAGACGGTAAAAGGCCAGGAAGAACGCCATTACGCCTTTTACACCGACAGCATCCGGGAACAGATGGTGGAGGAGATCAACATTCAGAGCCGGTTCAGCGATGCGTTAAAAAACAAGGAGTTTATCGTTTACTATCAGCCGAAAGTAAACCTTTCAGCTGACTCTTTTGATTCAGCTGAAGCCCTGGTGCGCTGGCAGGATAAGAGCGGACGGGTGATTTCTCCTGCCTCCTTTATTCCGGTGCTTGAAAAGAATTTTCTGATCAGCACACTGGATCAGTATGTGTTCCGGGAAGTATGTATTCTGATGCAAAACCGGCTGAAATCCGGCCTCCCCGTCATCCCGGTCTCTGTGAATGTTTCTAAGATCCAGTTTTATAATCCGGATTTTGTACGAATTTATTCTTCCATTAAAGAAGAATATCAGATCCCTGACGGTCTGCTGGAGATCGAGTTCACGGAATCAGCGTGTTTCGAGAACACAGAATATTTCCTGGAGATCATCGCGAAGCTTCACGAACACGGATTTCTCTGTGCCATGGATGACTTCGGAAAAGGCTACTCTTCTCTCAGCATGCTGAAGGACATCCCGATCGATGTATTGAAACTGGACTCCCTGTTTTTTGTCAGCAGCCCGGATTCCAAAAAAGATTTAACCGTCATCCGGGGAATCATTTCGATGGTAAAGGAATTACAAATAAGGACCGTAGCAGAGGGAATCGAACATAAAGAGCAGGTAGATTTTCTAAAAAATATCGGCTGCGACACGATTCAGGGTTACTATTTCTATAAGCCTATGCCGGAAGATGATTTTACCGCCCTCTTAAACGGGATAGGAAAATAATAGAACAAAAAAGACGCTTTCTGATGCCTCCTATAAAACGGGCCGTCAAAAAGCGTCTTTTTTGTTTTATGTTCAAACTCTGTAAATGTAATGTTCCTTCCGGGGTTTTGCCTTCGGTGTCTCTCCGTCCTGGTATCCCAGAATGCAGTGGCCAATGCCGGCATAATCTCCTTCAATTCCCCATTGTCTCAGGAGTTCCCTGCCTTCTTCACTCTCAAACTCCTGCTTCGCCCGGTGAATCCAGCAGGAACCGATTCCCAGCGCGTGTGCAGCGTTCATCAGATTTCCCATCACGAGACTGCCGTCTTCCACATATGTGGGCCGGTTTTTGTCTGCCAAAACAACGATCACCGTCGGAGCTCCGTAAAAAGGATCGATTGATTCATTTCCCAGGAATTTCGCATTCATCTTCGACAATTTGGAAATCGTTTCTTTGTCCTGTATGACCGCCATGACCGGTGACTGCATTCCCATGCCGGTGGGTGCGTTCATCCCAGCCCTCAGAATCTCCTGAAGGTCCTCCTCCTCGATTTGTCTGTCCTGATACTTTTTTATGCTTCTTCTTTCCTTTAAATCTTTGACTGTATCTTTCATTTCATACCTCCTGTTTCATATTTATACAAGAGTTTTTGTCCATGCGATTGCCAATGCTCCGTAGCCTATGTGACATGCGATGCTCAGAGAGAGCGGGTCCATCTCAAAGTGATGGCCCGGAAAACGTCCTTTGATCTCTTCTGCCCAGAGAGCGGCTTCTTCCCTGCTTCCCGTATAGGCGGCCTGAATATTGACATCTTCTTTTTCCACAGACGGGCCAAACATTTCGTTCAGTTCCTTATCTACAGCCTCCAGCATTTTTTTCTTGGCAAGCTTCATCCCTCTTGCCTTCGTAAATGCATCCAGCTTTTCTCCCTTGATCTGAAGCACCGGCTTGATATTCAAAACAGAGCCGATGGCTGCAGCTGCGGGGGTAATCCTTCCCCCCTGCTTTAAATATTTTAATGTATCTACGGTTATAAAAATAGATGACTCCATCTTATGTTCTTCCAGTATGCTCTTTATCTCGGCCGCACCCATGCCCTGCTCTGCCATCTTTTTGGCTTCCAGCACGGACTGCTTCTGGGTGACAGAAATCCTCTGGTTATTCACTACCTGGACTTTGCCGTCAAAGTCCTCTGCCAGCATATGAGCCGTCTCACAGGAACTGCTCAGGCCGCTGGACATAGGGATATGAACGATCTCATCATATTCTTTCAGCACCTTGTTCCACAAATCCATCACATCTCCCGGAGCAGGCTGAGATGTCTTGATATCCACGCCCTCCCCAAGTCTCTTATAAAATTCTTCCTGAGTCAGGGTAATATCCTCAAAATACAGCTTCTCATCAATATAGAACGGCATAGGCAGCACGTAGATCCCATACTCCCCTGCCTGATTCTGTGTGATTCCGCTGTTGCTATCTGTAATTACTGCAACTTTTCCCATAACGAATCCTTTCATGATTTTTAGGAACTATTGATAATCCCGTCCTTTTATCATAACAAATGTTAGGGTATACAGTCAAATATCTATTTCCCCGGATGTCCGCATTCCGATTCTTTTCCGCACAGGATACCCAGTCCGTGGGAAAGTGTGGGAAGGATACATTCCAGATTTTCTTTGACTGCTTTTGGGCTGCCCGGAAGATTTATGATCAGCGTGCGCTTCCTTATGACAGAAACTCCCCGGCTTAACATTGCCCTCTTTGTAATCTTTAACGATTCCAGGCGCATGGCTTCGCTGATTCCAGGAGCAAGCCGTTCCGCGGCCTCAAGTGTGGCTTCCGGCGTCAGGTCCCGCTCTGAAAATCCGGTGCCTCCCGTGGTCAGGATCAGATCCGCCGTGTACTGGTCACAAATCTCTATGAGTCTTCCTTTCAGCGGTTCTATCCCATCCGGAAGGATTTCAGCCGAAACCACTTCAAAGCCCTGCTCCTCTGTGATCCTTCGAATCAGCGGACCGCTTTCATCCCGGCGCTCACCTGCTGCTCCTTTATCACTCAGCGTGATGACTGCGATTCTGTATGCCATATTTCTTCTCCTCATGCTCTTATGATCTCATCATTTGCCCGAAGGGTCCCTCCGCGGACCACTCTCAGAAAGATGCCCTCTGTGGGCATAATGCATTTTCCGACCCTTTTGTAAATCTCGCAGTGGCTGTGGCACTCCTTTCCCCTCTGGGTCACTTCCAGAATCACCTCACCTGCCAGGAGACGATCGCCCACAGCAAGACCGTCCACATCGATTCCGGATACAATAAGGTTTTCCCCAAAGTCTCCGTCCTCCACCTTTCCTCCCTGCTCGTTGAACTCTTTTATTTTCTCATATCCGAGAATACTGATCTGCCGGTGCCATTTTCCGGCGTGGGCATCCCCCCGGATTCCAAACTCCTCAACGAGAAGTGCTTCTTCTACCGGACGTTTTACAGTCCCTTTTTTTTCACTGATACAGATTGCCTCAATCTTTCCCACTGCTGTCCTCCGTTTCTGGCATATTATCCGAAACATAGCGGAACGGTCCGCTTTTTCCTCCGGACTTCTCAAGAAGGTGAATGTCTCCCATAGACATGGACTTGCTGACTGCCTTGCACATGTCATATATGGTCAGAAGTGCGATCTGCACCCCTGTGAGCGCTTCCATCTCCACTCCGGTCTTTCCCGTTGTCTTCACCGTACAGACAGCCCTGATCGAATAATCTTCTTCCCGCATCTCAAAGTTCACGCTGCATTTATGGATCAGCAGTACATGACACATAGGAATCAGACTGCTGGTCTGTTTTGCCCCCATAATGCCTGCGATCCTGGCCACCGAAAGTACATCGCCTTTTTCTACCTGCTTCGTCTTGATCTTTTGATAGACCTCTTTTCCGACAAAGATTCTGCCCTGTGCAGCCGCTTCTCTTTTTGTATTTTCTTTGTCTGACACGTCCACCATGACGGCGTTGCCGTTCGTGTCAAAATGTGAAAAATCGTTCATCTCTCCTACCTTCCAAATCCGCAGTCCGGATAAGTGCACGGATCACACTGCATGCAAAATCCTCCATGCGCCATTTTTATAAAATCTTCTCTTGTAAGCTTTTCCCCGGCCAAAAGTCTCGGCACCGCCAGATCAAACACCGTGCGCTTCGAGTACATGACACAGCCCGGCAGTCCCACAACCGGAATTCCTTTTACATAGGAAAGCATAAACATAGTTCCCGGAAGCACAGGGCTTCCGTAAGTGACCGCCTCACCGCCGCAGTCTCTGATAGCAGAGGGCGTCACGTCATCCGGGTCCACACTCATGCCGCCGGAAACCTGGACCATATCCGCACCCTGTCCGATAAAATCAAGGATTGCATTTGTGATTTCTTCTTTCTCATCTCCCGGAAACACCTGACCGATGATCTCTCCGTCCAGTTCTTCTGCTTTTCTTTTAAGCACCGGACCAAACTTATCCTCAATACGCCCGTCAGCGATCTCTGAACCGGTGGTCACGATTCCGATTTTTGTATGACGAAACGGCAGGACTTCGATCAGCGGGCCTTTCTCTTCACAGAGTTTCTCAAACTGTAAAAGCATGTCTTCCTCTGTCACGAGAGGAATCACTCTTGTGCCTGCCAGAACCTTTCCCTCTTCCACTGTCTTTCCGGAGTGGATGGTGGAAAAGCACACATCTTTTAAGCCGTTTAACTCGTACAGAAGATCGATATTAATTCTTAAGACACCCCGGCAGGATGCCCTGAGCTCAATTTTCCCTTCTCTCGGTTCTCCGTAAGAGATATTTGCTCCGGCGGCGGCTTTTACCATCCGCTGCGCCGCATCATCCTCGTGGACATATCCTTCTTCCAGGTCCCAGACATAGAGATAACGCTTGCCGATATCCAGCAGCTTTTCGATATCCTCTTCCTTCACTACATGCCCCTTCTTAAATGCCCGTCCTTTAAACTTGCCCGGCACGATTTCTGTCATATCATGACAGAGCACCATGCCCACAGCATCCTGAACCCGTACTTTCTTCATCGTCTCACCTTCTTCGCTGTCCTTTCTCACCGGCACATATAAGCTGAAGCACACTGCCGGCGATGCACCTTGCCTTATCTGAAATCGTAAAACAGTTATCTCTTTCTCCGATCCTGGGATCAATATCCGCGATCTTAAATCCTTTTTTCACCGGGTAGCCGTCCCGGATGAGTCCCCGGACGATCCCGTCAAGAGATGCGAATACAGACACCTCTGTGCCGCCGTCTTCTCTGATCACGGCAATGACATCGTCCTTTTTTACCTGTGCGGCAATCCCGGTCCGCCCGTACAGGATTCCTTCTGCCGGAGCGTGAATGACTCTTTCTTTCCCGTATCCCATAATCCTGCCGGGAACGCCTGTGTCAGCCATGGCAGGACCTTCTTCGATGACCCTTCCGAGGTTATGGCCCCGCATCGTCTCGATCACATAATCCACATCTTTGCCTGCGCTAAATCCCGGTCCCAATCCAATGGTCAGCTTTGCCATATCCCTTCTGGTCCCAAGGTTTCTTTTTGCAAGAATAGCATCCACCACCACATCGGGTTTTATCTCTCTGATAGAATCCCCCTCCGAATCAACAAGCACCACAGGTCTTGACGGATTAACCATGTCCATGGCTTCCTCCAGAGAATCTGCATGCACAGCGGTCAGGCCCTCCACAGATGCAGTTTTTTCATAGACGGCTTCACAGAATGCCACCTGCCTGCGGATAGCAGACGGATGTTCTGTCTCTAAGACAAGGACCGGATATCCGGCCCTGCTCAGCTGATAAATGGTCCCGGTGGCAATGTCCCCGCCGCCTCTTACAACGATTGGCTTCATAACATATGAGGTCCTCTCTTTATAAATTTTCCTTGTTTTTCTTTCACGACTCTTCCTCCGTCGGTCACAAGGCAGCCTCGCAGGAAAACTTTGTCGATGGTTCCCTTTATTTTTATCCCCTCAAACGGGGCATAATCCACATTCTGTTCCTGTGTCCGGGCAGTGATGATATCTTCACCCTCCGGATCAAGCACAGCGATATCCGCATCGCTTCCTTCGATGATACAGCCTTTCTCTGGATAAAGTCCGTAAAGCTTCGCAGGGTTCTCTGACAGCAACCGGCACATCTGCTGGGGTGTCAGCCTGCCTGAGCCCACTCCATAAGTATAAAGTAAAACGGCTCTGGTTTCCACCCCCGGCATCCCGTTTGGAATTCTGGTAAAATCATCCTTTCCCATATTCTTCTGTTCCACCGTAAAACTGCAGTGATCCGTGGACACTGTCTGAATTTTTCCCGTCCTTAGTCCTTCCCAGAGTACTTCCTGGTGTTCCTTCTTCCTTAAAGGCGGGGAACAGACATAATTTCTTCCATCTTCTCTGCGCTCATAAAAAGACTCATCCAGCAGCAGATACTGGGGGCAGGTCTCCGCAAACACCGTCTGTCCGCTGTTTCTCGCCCTCTCGATGACATCGAGCGCCTCCCTGCATGTGAGATGGACGACGATCACCGGAATATCCACCTCTTTTGCGATTGCCAGCAGCCGGTTGACTGCCTCCGCTTCCGCCCCGTCAGGCCTTACCCTCGGATGGGCATCGGCTCCCAAATCCCCTCTCTTTTTCGCCTCTTCTGTCAGCGCATCGATCATTCCTGCGTTTTCACAGTGGACGCCTGTAATGCCGCCGATCTCTTTCATTTTCCTGAGCGCCATAAAAATATCATGGTCATTTAGGATCATGTCCTGGTACGTCATATAAAGTTTAAACGATGTGATCCCTTCTTCCATCATATGCTCCATAGACTCAGCCGTCTGCTCATTCCAGTCGGAAATTGCCATGTGGAAGGAATAATCACAGGAACTTCTGCCGTCCGCCCGCATATGCCAGTTTTCGAGTGCCTTCTCCAGCGTTTCGCCTTTATACTGGGTGGCAAAATCAATGACCGTCGTAGTGCCTCCCTTTATGGCCGCCCTGGTCCCTGTGTCAAAATTATCTGCCGTCACTGTCCCTGCGACTTCCAGCTGAAAATGGGTGTGAGCGTCAATGAAACCGGGAAACAAAAGTTTCCCGGTCACATCGATAACAACGGCCTCCGGATCATTAAGATCCGGTCCTGTCTTTGCTATTTTCTCATTTTCAATCAGAACGTCGGCTTTCTTCATCTGGTCTCCGGACACAAATGTCCCATTTTTCAATAAGTATTTCATCGAAAACCGCCTCCTTTTTATATGATCATGATTTCTTTTTTCTTGCATATGGTGTGTTCTTAAGCGGAAGTTTCTGCTCAAATATACCATTCTTTTTATAATACGCAGAGGCCACAGCCGGTGCCGTTGGGATGGACGTGATCTCTCCGACTCCGATGGCTCCGCATGCAACCGGAAGTCCTGCTTTCTCTACGATCCGGCTCTCCACCTCCGGCACTTTATCTGCCCTGAAAAGTCCCAGGGTTCCGTATTTTGCCGTCGGCTTCAGCTTTTCATCGATCGGATACTGTTCGGTCAGCGCAAATCCAAGGGACATCACCACACCGCCTTCGATCTGCCCTTCCACCGAGAGAGGGTTGATGGCTTTCCCCACATCATGGGCCGCCACCATCTTTTTGATCGTTCCGTCCTCATTCAGCACACAGACCTGAGTGGCATATCCGTAAGCCACGTGGGACACCGGATTTTTCTTATCGCTTCCCATCGGATCGGTCTCTGCCAGATATTCCCCATAGAATTCCTGTCCCTCCAGATCCGTGATGTTCTTTCCCCTGACCGCTTCGTTGTAGAGAGCGCATGCCCTCCTTACCGCCTCACCGGTGACCAGCGTCTGCCTGGAACCGGAAGTCGTCCCGGAATCGGGAGCCAGGATGGAGTTGGAAGCCTCATAGACGATATCATCTCCGGACAGTCCGGTCTCTTCTCCGACTACCTGGACCAAAACAGTCCCAAGTCCCTGTCCGATACAAGATGCACCGCTTCTTATATGAAGTTTCCCACTGATCACCTTCAAAATACATCGTCCGGTGTCCGGGATGCCCACGCCGACTCCGGCGTTCTTCATGGCACAGGCGATGCCTGCGTCCGGATACTCGTCGATAACGTCTTTTACTGCCTCTAATGTCTCTGCCAGTCCTGTGGAGTCATCCACAATCTGTCCGTTGGGAAGTTCCTGTCCTGGCCGTATGGCGTTGCGGTAGCGGATCTCCCACGGAGAGATTCCCACTTTCTCCGCCATCAGTGTCAGAACCATCTCCAGCCCGAAACAGCTCTGGGTCACGCCAAACCCCCGGAACGCGCCTGCCGGTGGATTGTTTGTATAGTACGCCCGGCCTTCGATCTCAAAATTCTGGTAATTGTACGGACCTGCCGCATGGGTACAGGCCCTCTGAAGCACGGGTCCCCCGAGGGACGCATAGGCTCCGGTGTCAGAGATGATACTTGCCTTCACTCCCTGAATGATTCCATTATCGTCACATCCCATGGTAAATTCCATATCCATAGGGTGACGCTTCGGATGGATCAGGATGCTCTCGTCTCTGGTTAGTTTCACCTTCACGGGTCTTTTTAAAAGGTAGGTAGCCAATGCCGCATGGTGCTGGACCGTCATATCTTCTTTTCCGCCGAAGCCGCCGCCCACCAGCTTATTTTCCACATACACCTTTTCCGGCGAAATGCCGAGCATTTCATAGCATTCCCTCTGGGTATCATACACTCCCTGATCCGAGGAGTAAACTTTCACTCCGTCTTCTTTATATGGAAAAGCCACTGCGCACTCCGGTTCCAGAAATGCATGTTCTGTCCACGGAGTATGAAACTTTTTGCTGATCACATGTCTGGAATTTTTAATGGCTTCCTCTGCATTCCCCCGGCATACGTATTCTCTTGCCAGGAGGTTGCCGTCACTGTGCACGAGGGGCGCATCGTCTCTCATGGCTTCGTAAGGGTTCTTCACCGGAGTGAGTTCTTCATATTCGACCCTCACCAGTTTTTTCCCCTCAACTAACGCCTCCTCGCTCTCAGCCACCACGAGGGCAATGGAATCTCCCAGATATTTTGTCGTTGTACCTTCCGGGATCAGCACATACCAGTCCCGTTTCAGATGTCCGGTCCGGACATTCCCCGGGATATCCTTTGCCGTGATCACGGCCTTCACACCGGGAACGGCAAGGGCCTTTGAGCCATCGACGGACAGCACCTTTGCCCTGGCATATTCCGAGCGGACGGCGCTTGCAAAAAGCATGCCTTCCATCTCGATGTCATCCGTATACTCCCCGGTACCCAGTACCTTTTCTCTCACATCCAGCCGATGGACTCTCTCGCCCACCTTCCACTGTCCGTTCTCCTTCGGAATCTTCTTTCCCTCCCGGAAAAGTCTGGCCGCAAGTTCCACCGCATCCATGATCTTTTTATATCCGGTGCAGCGGCAGATGTTATTCCTGAGTGCGAAAGCAATCTCCTTCCTCGTCGGATTCAAATTTACATCCAGGAGACCCTTGGCGCAGATGACCATTCCCGGAATACAAAAACCGCACTGGACGGCCCCCGCCTCCCCGAATGCATAGATGAAAACCTCTTTTTCCTCCTCGGGAATACCTTCCACCGTGAGAATCTCTTTGCCGTCCATCTTTGACATCATCGGGATGCAGGCTTTCACAGCCTTCCCGTCCAACAGCACCGTACAGGTACCGCAGGCTCCCTGGCTGCACCCGTCTTTGACAGATTTAAGCTTCAGTTCGTCTCTCAAAAAACGGATCAGTTTCTGGTCCTTTTCCACAACATATTCTTTTTTATTGACCGTACATCGGAACATACCTATCCCTCCATTCCCGTCACATCTTACAGCGACTTAAGGTTCTTGAAATTCTTTTCTTTGACCGTAAATTTCAGAGGAATCCTCCTGCGGACCCTCACTTTTTCTTCCTCCTGCGGAATGATCAGGTTCAGTACAACTGTGATCAGGGTCGCCAGTACAACCGCTGATTTTCCGAAAACCATCATGACCCATGACGGAAACAGTGCAAGAGAATCCGGAGCCAGTGTAATGCCCATTCCGACAGCCACTCCAAGACCGACGATCGCCGTATTCCGGTTGTTAAGCCCTGCTTTTGCTATCAGTTTCACTCCTGTCATGGCAATAGAGGCAAATACAGATATGGTCGCCCCTCCCAATACACACTGAGGGATCGTGGTCAGCAGAGACGCGATCTTCGGAAGCAGTCCTGCTGCCAGAATGATCCCTGACGCCAGATAAAATACTCTCTTCGCCACAACCTTCGTGGTTCCCACGATTCCTACATTCTGGCTGAAGGTAGCTGTGGGAAGGCCGCCGAACAGCGCACCGAACAGGCTGCCCAGTCCGTTTCCGATGATGCCTCCGGAGAGTTCCCGGTCCGAAGGTTCTCTGCCCAGGCCTCCCTGTGTTGTGGCCGTCAGATCCCCGATGGCCTGCACCGAGTTCACGACAAACAGGATCGACATGGTAATCATGGAAGAGGGCTCAAACTTGATCCCGAAATGAAGGGGCCTCGGAAGCTGCACCCAGGACGCCGAGAGGACCGGACTGAAGTCCACCATTCCGAGAATGACGGCGATCACATATCCGACACAGATGCCGATCAGGATCGCGGAAAGTTTCAAAAATCCTTTCGTAAAATGGCTCAGTCCCACGACTACCGCCAGCGTGATCAGGGCTACCGCCCAGTTCTTAACACTGCCGTAATCCTTTGATCCGGTGCCTCCTGCCATATATCCCACCGCTACCGGATATAGGGAAAGCCCGATGGTAAATACTACCGTTCCCGTCACGATCGGCGGAAATAAAGAACGGATTCTTTTGATAAAAATACCTACGATGACTGCAACGATTCCTCCGGTCAGCTGTGCGCCGAACAGTGTAGCCAGATCAAATTCCTGGACTACCGCCTGCATGGTTGCCAGATATGCAAAACTGACACCCATGATGACAGGCAGGCCGGACCCCACTTTGTTTTTTAACGAAATAAGCTGCAAAAGCGTCGCCACCGCAGCGACGATCAGCGCGCCCTGTACAAGAACGATCTTATCCTCAGGTGATATCTCACCTCTTGATAATGCGATCCCGGCTACGATGATGGCCGGTGTGACACATCCCACGATCATCGCCACTACATGCTGCAGCGCCAGAGGGAGCGCCTGTTTGTACGGCGGCTTCCCATCGGTCAAAAACAGCTCTTTTACTCCTGTCTTACTCTTAAAACTATCAAACATATCTACTATCTCCCTGCTGTCCGCTCAACAGCCCGCTTTGCCGGACTCCCCGTTCCGGACCGCAGACTAAAGCAGATAAAATGCGTAGTCTTCACAGATGACGGTCATCAGCCTTCTCAAACCTTCTGTCACTGCAGAACTCTCATCCTCCAAGTTCACTGTCATTGTTTCTCCCAGATACCTTACCAGACATTTCTTTTCTTCACGGTCCAGTACAAAAAATCCGTCATTTTTACTGTTTTCCATATCCTTTTCATTGGCAAACAGAGTAAATTTATCCAGATAAGGCGCACTGTCGTACGGGCAGAAGCTCCTGCAATTCCCGCACTCATTGCACATATAGTCGATATGAACGACCTGGTCTTTTTCGAATCCCGGCACATGGATGGATACATTGGCCCGGTTCGGACAGACATCCACGCAGTTTTCACATACAACATCGCAGCCGAGACATCTTTTGCTCTGGTTTTCTTCTTCCTTTGAATCCTTCAGTATTCCTTTCTTCTCACAGCAGTCTGACTTTTGCGCAGGATTGTCGTTTCCTCTGGAAACTGAAGATCCGAGAATGTCAGAAGCCGCAAGCATGGCATCTCTCATGCCTTCGACTACCGTAGCCGGGCCGCAGAGTCCGTCTCCGATCACGTAAATGCCTTCCTGGCTGGTCATCAGCGTTTCCGGGTCGGTCTTTGCCCTTCCCCTGCTGTCCACCTGGATTCCGTTCTCCTGATAGAAATCCGAAGGCACCTGTTCTCCCACTGCGGCGATCACGGTATCCGCCGGTATTTCTGTGCGCTTACCGATACTCTTCACACTTCTGCGCCCTGACTCATCCGGGTCAGAGAGTTCCATAACCTTACAGACCAATTTTCCGTCTTCTAAAAGCACCGGTGACAGCAGTTCTCTGAATTCCACGCCGTCTTCCACAGCCATTAAAAGTTCTTCTTCATCGGCGGGCATATACCGCTTTGTTCTCCTGTATACAAGATAGACATGCTCCACGCCCTTTGTCCGCTTTGCCGCCCGTGCCGTGTCCATGGCTGTGTTTCCGCCGCCGATCACCGCAACATTCTTTCCGATCATCACATCCCCGTCTTTTTCCTTAAACTCTTTCAGGAATTCCAGCGCGTTGATCACGCCTCCTTTCTCCAGTGAAAGTTCTCCGGGCTTGGATGCCCCCACAGCCAGGATCACCGCGTCATATCCCTGCTTTCTCAACGCCTGTGCATTTTCGATCTTTACGTTCAGCTGGATGTCAACGCCGAGTTTCTCAAGGAAGGAAGCGTCTTTCTCCACGGAGGCAGAAGGAATCCGAAACTCCGGAATCACATGGCGCACCACGCCGCCCAGGGAATCTGTCTGCTCATACAGCGTTACTTCCGTCCCTGCCTTCACAAGGTAATACGCACACGCCATTCCGGCCGGCCCGCCTCCGATGACAGCGGCTTTTTTGCCGTTCTTCTCCGCCGGCTTTAAAGAGTCCAGGACATCTTTATAACCGCCCAGGGCTGCCTTCAGTTTATTGTCTCTGATATGTACAGGTTCCTCATAAAAATTTCTCGTACATTTGCTCATGCAGTTATGGGCACAGATGGTTCCTGTGATAAATGGAAGAGGGTTTCTCTCCATGATGACTTCCAGCGCCTCTTTGTATTTGCCTTCGTCGGTCAGCGGCATGTATGCCGTAATATCCTGATGGATCGGGCATCCCTCCTTACAAGGCGCCACATAACAGTCCAAAAGCGGAACCGGCTGTTTCATTTTCCTGGAAGGAAGCGGCTTTGCGGCTTTTACATGGTGCTTATCTGTCCTGGCCTTCACGGCAAGCTCTGAAACCGCATTCACGTCAACGCCTTTGAACGGAAGCATGACTCCGCGTTCCTGAAGCTTCTCCGCCATCTGAGAAAGCCGCTGGTAACCGCCCGGCTTCAGCAGAGTAGTGGCCACCGTGACCGGCCATATTCCTGCCCCCACGATTTCTGCAATATTATAGGCATCCGCGCCTCCGGAATAAGAAATCCTTAACTTTCCTCCAAACTCTTCAGACAGCTTTGCTGCCAGGGAAATAGACAGTGGAAATAATGCCTTTCCTGACATATACATCTCCTCGCTCGGAAGCTGGTTTTCTTTCACATCCACCGGGAAAGTGTTGGTAATCTTCACTCCGAATTCCAGGTTCTTTTCATCCGCCAGCTTCATAAGCCTTGTGAGCATCGGCACCGCATCCTCATACTGTAAATCGTCCTTAAAATGAAAGTCCCCGAACACCATGTAGTCATAGCCCATGCCGTCCATGGTCTTTCTGGCAAATTCATACCCGAGCAGTGTCGGGTTGCATTTGATAAAGGTATGCAGGCCTTTTTCTTTTAATAGGTAGTCGGCGATGCTTTCAATCTCCTGGGGAGGACATCCGTGAAGAGTCGAAATCGTCGCAGAATTGCATATATCGGACGGAATAGCTTCAATATCTTCCTCAGTGACATTGTGAAGCCGTTTTGCCATAAGCTTGGCTTCCCTCATACATTCTTTGAAAATACTGCTGTCTTTTGCCTCCGTCATCGTGTCGATAAAGGTGTTGATCTTTTCAGACTTGATGCCTGCCAGGTCATAGCCCACACTGATGTTAAACTGGAATCCGTCCGCAGCACCGAGACCGTATTCTTTTGAAATAATATGCAGCAAAAACCACGCCTTTATGTATTCTTCCATCGCCTGGGGCACATAGAGCTCTGTGGACCATTCACAGTTATATCCCTCATCCTCTGCAAGGATACACGGTTTATTGACACAGGCAGACAGTTCTTCTCCGTCCATGATCTGTACGGTTTTAAGTTCAAAAAATCTGCTGCCCGCCACGTAAGCTGCCGCGATGTTCTGGGCAAGCTGTGTGTGGGGTCCCGCCGCCGGTCCGATCTGTGTCTCCAGTTTCCGTCCAAAAATTTGTACGGTCTCAGACGGATCAGCCTCGTAAGGCCTGCGGACACCAAAGATTGTTCCCTTCTCTTCCTTTTCTCTCAGCACCCAGTCAAGGAGCTTTCGAAAGGGAATTGACGTCATAATATCACTCATAAATTCATCCTCCTATCGGTTATTGATCGTATCGGCCAGTTTCTCTGCCTCTTCTCTGCATTTTGCCATGGCCTGGGCTTCATCGGCCACCAGGAGCCTGCGGTCTTTCATCAGAACCTTTCCGTTTCCGATGGTAGTCACTACATTTCTTCCGGTCATACCAAACAGGATATGCCCGTTTACATTGCTTTCATTCATCGGTGTCAGCGGATCGTAGTCAGCGATGATGACATCTGCGGCCGCACCTTTTTTAAGAACTCCAAGCGGGGACTTAAAATACCTGCCCGCGATCTTTGCATTGTTTTCAAAAAGCATCTGCGGCACTTCCGCCCATGCGGTATTCGGATCGCACAGAGAATGTTTATGCAGTAAATTTGCCACCTTATAAGATTCTGTCATATCATGGGTATAGCCGTCGGTTCCAAGTCCGGCAAGGATTCCCTTCTGTACCATCCTCATCGTCGGAGGGCAGCCGCAGGCATTTCCCATGTTGGATTCCGGATTGTGGACGACCATCGTGTCCGTATCCCTGATCAGATCCATTTCATGCTCATTTACATAAATACAATGTCCGAGCAGAGTCTTCTCTCCCAGTACTCCGCAGTCCATCAGCCGGTCGATGATCCTTTTTCCGTAGTGCTTCAAACAGTGATGAAGGTCCTCGATGCCCTCTGCCACATGGATATGGTATCCCACTTCCTCCGGCTTGTTGGCCGCCGCCAGTTCCATCGTCTCATCGGAGATGGTAAAGGACGCATGCATTCCCATCATGCCGGCGATCATGTCTGTATCATCCTTCAGAGTATGCTGAATGAACCTTGCATTTTCCATAACCGCTTCCTTTGCTTTGTCCATTCCGTCCCTGTCGGAAACTTCATAACACAGACAGCTTCTAACTCCCAGTTCTTTTGCCGCTTCTTCTATAATAAAGAGACTGTCCGTAATGCTGCCGAAGCTGGCATGGTGGTCGAATACCGTCGTCACACCGTTTTTAATGCTGTCAATGTAGGTAGCCCTGGCGCTCTGTAAGATCTGTTCCTCCGATAGATTCCGGTCTATAGTCCACCACATGCCGTCTAAGATGTCTAAAAAGCCTTTCGGATCGTATCCGTCAATGGAAAGTCCTCTGGCCATGGCGCTGTATATGTGCTCATGGGTATTAATGAAGGCGGGCATAATGACGCCTTTCTTCGCATCAATATACTCCGCCTCTTTATATGCCTTTCTTATGTCCTCTGTTTGGCCGACTTCTATGATCTTATTTTTGTCCATCACAACAGCGCCGTCCTCTAAAAATGGGCAGCTGACATCTCTTGTGATCATTCTTCCGTTCCCGACAATTAACATAACTTGACCTCCTATTCTTTGTGCAGGTACTCTTTCGATAATCTAAATATAGCATCCTAAAATTTAAAAAACAACCGTTCCGCAGCATGTATACAAAATATTTTTGTGATATCTAAAAATTTTTGTATTTTTTTATTGCAATCCTAAAAAAACGTGCTATGATTAACTTATCAGGCAACCAAAACACTCAGAAAAGGAGTGATCAATATGAATCCGGAGCTGGAACTATTAAAGCAAATGGCGCATACGATCGCCATGCAGTTCGGCAGGGACTGCGAAGTCATTATACATGACCTTACAAGTAAGGATATGGAACATACCATCGTACACATCGAAAACGGACACGTCACCAACCGGAAATTAGGAGACGGCCCTTCCGCGGTCGTTTTAGAGACACTTCACAAACATCCGGAAGACATCAAGGACCACTACGCATATCAGATTAAGACATCCGACGGCAAAATATTAAAATCCACAACAACCTTTGTAAAAGGGGATGACGGAAAAGTACACTATATCGTGGCCATCAATTACGACATCAGTGCTCTTTTAATGATCGACGCTTCCCTTCAGTCTCTGATGCATGTGGAGGAACAGAAAAAGGATGAGCCTACCGCTATCGTGGGAAATGTACACGACCTGCTGGACAGTCTGATCGAACAGTCTGTCACTCTGGTTGGAAAACCCGCTGCCCTTATGAACAAGGAAGAGAAAGTAAAGGCCATTCAGTTTTTAAATGATGCCGGAGCCTTTCTGATCACAAAATCCGGTGATAAAGTCGCCAAGTACTTTGGCATCTCAAAGTTTACTTTATACAGCTACATCGACGTCAACAAATAAAGGAGGATTTGATTTATATGGAAACAATCAAATGGGCAGTCAATGAAATGCCTGAAACCGATGACCGGCATTTAAGCATCATGGCGCTGGATGAAATAAAGAAAGCCAGAGCCTTCCATGAAAGTTTTCCCCAGTACAGCAAAACGCCTCTGGCCAGGCTGGACCGAATGGCTGATTATCTGGGACTTGACAGCATTTACGTAAAGGATGAGTCCTACCGGTTTGGGCTGAATGCGTTTAAAGTCCTCGGAGGGTCCTTTTCCATGGCCCGCTACATAGCAAAAGAAACAGGAAAAAAGGTAGAAGACCTTCCTTATAATGTTCTCACTTCCGAAGCGCTGAAAAAAGAATTCGGTCAGGCAACCTTCTTTACCGCAACAGACGGAAACCACGGAAGAGGCGTCGCATGGGCCGCAAACAAACTCGGACAAAAGGCTGTGGTATTTATGCCGAAGGGCTCCACACAGACCCGGCTTCGAAATATATTAGCCGAGAATGCCCAGGCTACCATAGAGGAAGTCAACTACGATGAATGTGTCCGCATGGCTGCCGCCGCCGCAAAAGAGACACCTCACGGCGTAGTCGTACAGGACACAGCATGGGATGGATACGAGGAGATCCCTTCATGGATCATGCAGGGCTACGGAACCATGGCAATGGAAGCCGACGAACAGCTTTCTGAAGACGGCTGCGGACGGCCTACCCATGTGTTCATCCAGGCCGGCGTCGGATCTCTGGCCGGAGCAGTCCAGGGCTACTTTGCCAACCGCTATCCGGAAAACCCGCCGAAAGTGATCGTGGTGGAAGCCGAATCAGCTGCCTGCCTCTACAAAGGTGCCGCAAAAAAAGACGGAAGCATCCAGATCGTGGACGGTGATATGCCGACCATCATGGCCGGGCTTGCCTGCGGGGAACCGAATACCCTCTCCTGGGATATTTTAAAAAACCATGTGGATACTTTCACTGCCTGTCCCGACTGGGTAGCCCGAAAAGGAATGCGGATGCTCTCCGCTCCGCTGAAGGGAGACCCGCAGGTTATCTCCGGGGAATCCGGCGCAGCTCCTTTCGGACTCCTTGCAAGCCTCATGACCATGGAGGAATATAAAGATCTCCGTGAGCATTTAGAACTAGACCGTGACTCAAAAGTTCTCCTCTTCTCAACCGAAGGAGACACAGACCCGGACCGCTACAAACAGATCGTCTGGGAAGGAAAAGATCAATAAGAACCTGAAATCTCAAAGCATTTAGGAGGATATTTAGAATGGATTTTAATAAGATCAAAGAAGCCGCACAAAACTACGAAGCAGATATGACAAAATTCCTGAGGGATATCGTAAAATTCCCAGGGGAAAGCTGCGATGAGGAAGCTCATGTCAACAGGATCGCCGAAGAAATGAAAAAACTTGGATTTGACAAGGTAGAGATCGATCCGATGGGCAATGTCCTCGGATATATGGGAACCGGTGAAACACTCATCGGATATGACGCCCACATAGACACTGTAGGTGTGGGAAATCTTGATAACTGGGAGTTCGATCCCTATGAGGGCTTTGAGTCCGAGACAGAGATCGGCGGACGAGGTACTTCCGATCAGCTGGGCGGCATCGTCTCCGCTGTTTACGGCGCAAAGATCATGAAAGATTTAGGCATGCTCAGCGACAAGTATACTGTCCTTGTAACCGGAACCGTCCAGGAAGAAGACTGCGACGGCCTCTGCTGGCAGTACATCGTCAACGAAGATAAGGTTCGTCCGGAATTCGTCGTCTCCACAGAGCCCACCGACGGCGGCATTTACCGCGGCCAGAGAGGGCGTATGGAGATCCGCATCGATGTGGACGGAGTCTCCTGTCACGGTTCTGCCCCGGAACGCGGCGACAACGCAATCTACAAAATGGCAGATATTCTTCAGGATGTGCGTGCCCTCAATGAAAATGACGCTGAGGACGGAACCGAGATCAAAGGTCTCGTAAAAATGCTGGATGAGAAGTTCAATGATCAGTGGAAAGAAGCACGCTTCTTAGGACGCGGCACCGTGACCACCTCAGAGATCTTCTTCTCCTCTCCGAGCCGTTGTGCCGTTGCAGACTCCTGTTCCGTATCTCTGGACCGCCGCATGACAGCCGGCGAGACATGGGAGAGCTGTCTGGATGAGATCCGCGCTCTGCCGAATGTGAAAAAGTACGGCGCCAAAGTTTCAATGTATGAGTATGCAAGGCCGTCATGGAAGGGACTTACCTATCCTACTGAGTGCTACTTCCCTACCTGGGTGATCCCGGAAGACCACGACGTGACCAATGCGATGGCAGAAGCTTACGAAGGATTATACGGAGAACCGCGCATCGACAAATGGACCTTCTCCACCAACGGTGTCTCCATCATGGGACGGTTCGGAATCCCTTGTATCGGTTTCGGTCCGGGACACGAGGATCAGGCTCACGCGCCGAACGAAAAAACCTGGAAGGCAGAGCTTGTGACCTGCGCCGCTGTATACGCAGCACTTCCGTCCATTTACTGTGAAAAGAAATAAACCATTTTACTGTCATTGATCAGATTTGATTTTTTAGGAGGAATCTACTATGAAAATGAATACATTACAGGACTATATCGACCGCTTAAACCAGCTGAATTTTAAAGAAATGTACCAGAATGACTTTTTCCTGACCTGGGAAAAAACTGACGACGAACTGGAGGCTGTATGGCTGGTAGCCGATGCCCTCCGCTTCATGCGTGAGAACAACATTTCCACCAAGGTATTTGAAAGCGGTCTCGGAATCTCTCTGTTCCGCGACAATTCTACCAGAACACGTTTCTCCTTTGCCTCTGCCTGCAACTTACTCGGACTTGAAGTTCAGGATCTGGATGAAGGAAAATCCCAGATCGCTCACGGTGAAACTGTGCGGGAGACAGCCAACATGATCTCCTTCATGGCAGACGTGATCGGAATCCGGGACGATATGTACATCGGAAAAGGAAATGCTTATATGCACGAAGTGGCTGATTCCGTAGAACAGGGAAATAAAGACGGAATCCTGGAACAGCGCCCTACTCTCGTGAATCTCCAGTGCGATATTGACCACCCGACCCAGTGTATGGCAGATATGCTCCATATCATCCACGAGTTCGGCGGTGTGGAAAACTTAAAAGGAAAGAAATTAGCCATGTCCTGGGCCTACTCTCCTTCTTACGGAAAGCCCCTCTCCGTTCCTCAGGGTGTCATCGGCCTGATGACCAGAATGGGCATGGATGTAGTGCTTGCGCATCCGGAAGGATACGATGTAATGCCGGAAGTTGAGGAAGTCGCAAGAAAGAACGCAGAAAAATCCGGCGGAACTTTCACAAAGACCAACAGCATGGAAGAGGCATTTAAAGATGCCGACATTGTCTATCCAAAGAGCTGGGCTCCTTTCGCAGCTATGGAAGAACGCACCGAACTTTACGGAAACGGTGATTTTGACGGCATCGACCGCCTGGAAAAAGAACTTCTTGCCCAGAACGCAAAGCATAAAGACTGGGCATGTACAGAGGAACTGATGAAAACAACTAAGGACGGAAAAGCCCTTTACCTGCACTGCCTGCCTGCCGATATCACCGGTTTAAGCTGTGAGGAAGGCGAAGTGGATGAGAGCGTCTTTGACCGTTACCGCAATCCGCTCTACAAAGAAGCAAGCTACAAACCATATGTGATCGCAGCTATGATCTTCCTGAGCAAATTTGAAGATCCTCAGGCTATCCTCAAAAAGCTTGAAGAAAATAAAAAGCCAAGAATCTTTAAATAATCTGAACTGCTAATTTCTAGTTTACCGCCACTTACATTCTGACAATGACGTTTGTTCGTGGCGGTTTCTATTTTCAGGAGGTATCCCATGTATACTAGAAAAAGAATCGTCATCGCTTTAGGCGGCAACGCTCTGGGAGATTCACTGCCGAAGCAGATGACTGCCGTTAAATCCACATCCAAAGCTATCTGTGACCTGATTGAAGACGGCCATGAGGTTGTCATTGTCCACGGAAACGGTCCCCAGGTCGGTATGATCAACAACGCCATGAGTGCATTAAGCCGGGAAGATGAGAACCAGCCAAACACTCCTCTGTCCGTCTGTGTGGCCATGAGCCAGGGCTATATCGGATATGATCTCCAGAATGCCATCCGGGAGGAATTGAGGAAGCGAGGATTCCTCCGGACACCGGTAGTAACGATCATCACACAAGTCCGGGTAGATGAAAAAGATCCGGCCTTCGATAACCCATCTAAACCGATTGGCCGCTTCCTCTCCAAAGAAGACGCGGATTTTCAGGCCAAAGAATACGGCCATATCATGAAAGAGGACGCAGGCCGGGGCTACCGCCGGGTCGTGGCTTCCCCAAAACCGAAAGAAATCGTAGAGCTTGGGGCTATCCGCAATCTGGTGGACTCCGGACGTGTCGTGATAACCTGCGGCGGCGGCGGAATTCCTGTGACTTTAAAAGGCGATCATTTATCCGGTGCCAGCGCGGTCATCGACAAGGACTTTGCCAGCTCCCTGCTGGCGAAAGAACTGGATGCGGACGTGCTGATCATCCTGACAGCCGTGGAAAAGGTGGCCATCAATTTCGGCAAAGAAAACGAACAATGGCTGTCTGATCTGACCATCGAGGAGGCAGAGCGCTACATCGGGGAAGGACATTTTGCTCCCGGCTCTATGCTCCCGAAAGTACAGGCCGCTATCGACTTCGCCGGCTCTAAGGCAGGACGTACTGCCATGATCACTCTTTTGGAAAAAGCAAAGGACGGAATCATGGGGAAAACTGGCACACGGATTCACAAATAATCAGAGCCAGAAAGGACACTCCTTTTCGGGAGCGTCCTTTTCCATGCCTGTTTATACTTCTTTTTTCTTGACCGGAAAACATACTTCTGTTACCAGATCCTCCGGTGTCCTGGCATCATGCGGACTCACATGGTAAATGCAGACCGACGGCCCGTCAAAGTCATACCCGTTTTCACAAATCCATTCCGCTACCGCCTTATTTACTCTCGTAATCTGGTCATAGCTTCCTTTGTATGTCACAGATGCTATCTGCATTTCGTCCACATACTTGAATTTTACATGCTCCGTGTCTTGATAGGTTCCATCGACAGACACCTGGATTTCCACATCCACATCACTTTCCTTAAACCCTTTGTCATGGAACACAGCAAGTCCATAGCCTGGATTTTCCGGTTTCACGTTCTGCCCCGCAATCTCCTTATTTAGCGTCTCCCACAGCATTCCTTCACAGTCGTAGGCAGGAATCACCTGTCTCACACTGGCTACATACCTCTTCGGCAGTGTTTTTAACGTCACATTATAATCCATAAAGTTTCCATCCTTTCTCAGCCACTGAATCGTATTGTCAAGAAGTCTGAGTCTTTGTTCCGTTTCCTGAGCCTGACAGAGAAGTTCTTCCCTCTTGATCATCAGGAATTGTTCCATCTCTTCCTCATTTTCGTATTTATTCAGGATTTCCCCTATGACAGACAGTCCAAATCCCATAGTCCTTAATGCCTGTATAGTATCTGCCTCCGGAAGCTGGGATTCGCTGTAATATCTGTATCCGGTACTTTCATCTACCGACTCCGGTATCAATAGTCCGATCTTGTCATAATGGCGCAGCATACGGATACTGACTCTTGACAACTTTGAAAAATCTCCGATTCTTAACATTATTTACACCTCTCACATATGTGGATTTTTTCTGAGCTCATCTTCAATATAGACTATAGCACTGTGTCAGAGTCAAGGAATTTTTTTAAATAATTTTTTACGAACTTTTCCCAGGCAGATATTAGTTCCTTTTTCTATACAGCAACAAAAGCCGACAGGTTCATCTGTCAGCTTTTTTTAATATCTTCTTTGTTTCTTTATTCCAAATATCATTCGCTCAATATCTGAATCCTGCTTCCCTTTCTCAGCGCTGGTACCTCTGCCTTTTCCACACAGATACTTCCCGGGAGACAGTCTCCCTCTTCTTTAAAGGATATTGTCACATGTCCCAATGTTTCCAGATTGTCTTTTACCATGGAACCAATCTCTATGACCGTATATTCCGATCCGTCAATAAGTAATTTTCTGGCTGTGCCGATTTCTCCGTTTATTTTGCTTCTCTCAATATAATAGGAATAATCTTTGAGTGTAATCAAAGCCTTCTCTGCAAATGTAACCAACATTCCTTTTTCTGCAAATTTCTTCACTTCCGGTCCCACGTCAATCACCGTTGTTTCATATAATATCATAATGTGTTCCTTTCCAGAGTTTTTCTATATTTTCACTAGCTTTGAATAGAATGCATCATTCAAAATTCTTTGTCAACACTTTTTAAACACTATCTTATTTCTCTGCTTTCTTTGTGTGCCTCTTGCTTCTATACTGTCCGCTTCCAAATATAAACTGTAAGATATGGAGGAAGATTGCCGGAACTCCCTGTATTCCCATGGTTGTGTGCCTGTCCTCCTCCATTATTATTCGTATTATGTGCAGGAACAGTATGTGCATGCCCACCGCTGCTTACAATGATATCACTCCTTGTACTTGTATGACTGCCATTCGTACCTGGCCTTCCACCCCCTCCTCCGATTGTATTGTCAGATAACCAGTTAAATGTATGGTTATGTGCTCCACTGCTTGGTATATTAAATGCGTTTACACTGTGAGAATGTGAAGGAATATGTGGCAGTCCAAGAGTAAAGTTTCCTGTACCGTGTATATGTGTTTTTGTACCTCCTGGTTTTTCTCCATAATTAAAGTCTGCATCTTCAGAATGAAAACCAAATAAGGTTTTCCCCTGTGCAAATGCAACCCACGTGCCTCCAAAGAGCAAGCCGGGATTGATATTGTTTGCAGAAATATAAATACTCCCTACCGGATAAATTTTATCCGTCATCTGGTCTATTTGTTTTTTTAAGTCCAAACTTAAATCCTCTACCTTACTATTCACTTGCTCTATTTCATCTGTATGCCTCTGATATGCTTCTATATTTACCAACCCGTTCGGATTTAATATTACCTCAAACGGCACTCTATTCGATGTTTTAAAATAGAAATCCCATGTCACAGAAAACCCCGGACTCTCTGACGCAGATGGTATATTTTTTCTTTCCGATGCCTGTGCGATACAGTAAAGAATTTCTCCTTCATCCGGATCTTTTGCATAAAATCCTACCTGCCACAAATCATAACTTTCTTCCAAGCCGCTGTTTTCCAGCAGCACGGGGATGATGAATTGGTCTCCCTCCGTCCTGGGCGGCTGTAAAATAATCCGTTTTCCACCATCTGTGACTCTCGTCTGCTGCCGCAGGTTTACCACCGGAACCTTGCTGGCTCCCGTCATTACTTTCGTAATCTTCAGGGTCTGTCCGTCTGCAAGTTTAGCCTGAAGAGCCGCTCCTTTATCCGTTAAAACAGTATCCTCCCAACGATTCATACTACTACCTCCTGATAATACATCATTGTTTACAGAACTCATTGACAATTTTGCCGGATCATGATCTCTATAAAAAATATATCACGGCGAATCAGGGCATCGTGGGCATTTTTCACACAATTTCCGTTTGGCTCTTTGAACCTCTCATAATAATATAACTTCGCTGTTGATACAATAAAACGTATCCAATATAATCAAAGAAAAAGAGAAAGGACGAAGATATATGATGTTCAGAATTGGAGAATTTTCCAAGCTCACGCAGGTTACAGTCCGAATGCTCAGACACTATGACCAGACAGGCCTTTTAAAACCTGCACAGATCGATCCAATGACCGGATACAGAATGTATTCCGTGGAACAGATTCCTGTATTAAATAAGATCATCTATTTGCGGGACAGTGGGTTCCAGGTCTCTGAAATCAAGGAAGCCCTTCATGCCGAAAATCCTACCTCTTTGACAGAGCTTCTTGATAAAAAATATACGGCAATACTGAATACTATAGAAATTGAGAAAATACGGCTGAAAAAAATAGAACTCGCGAAACATGAACTCTTGGACAGTCAAAACGAACTGCATTATCAAGTTTCAATAAAGTCTATCCCCAGCTGCCGGGTGCTCTCTATAAGAAAAATAATCCCCGACTACTATGCGGAAGGGGACCTGTGGAAAAACTTGTCCGAATTTGCCTGCAGTCATCATATAGCAATAACAGATGATGCGGCATTCTCTATCTATCATGATGCAGAATATAAAGAACAGAATGTCGACGTTGAATTGTGTGTTCCTGTCCAGAGCTTCAGCGAGAACAAAGGCGGCTTTATATTTCGGGATACAGAACCTGTCCCGTTCATGGCCTTTACAATGGTATATGGACCTTTTTCAAATATTGCAGGGGCATATCAATCTTTTGCAGGCTGGCTCCAAAAAAATGAACAGTTTCAAATGTCGGGCCAGAATCGCCAAATTGTACACCGCGGCCCCTGGAATGAACATAATCCTGAAAACTTTCTCGTCGAAATTCAGATTCCTCTAAAACCGCCGCTTTCTGCTTTCCATTTATCCAATGCTCCATTTTCCCTTGACCCTCACATCGTGTGAGGGTCTATATTTATTTTGTTATCAAATCAAACAGTAAAACAGGAGGTACTTTTATGACATCATTTAACATTCGGTCCATAGGAAAAATTTATACTGACGAGAAGGGAAGATTCATTAAGATCGATCCGCCGTTTATCCCCGCTCTTGAGGCTTTGGACGGCTTCACCCATATCAATGTCATATGGTGGTTCAGTGAGTGTGATTCGGACTCTGATAGAGATACTCTGGTGACAGAAAGGCCTTATAAAAAAGGTCCCAGACGAATGGGGATCTTTTCAACCAGTTCTCCCCACCGCCCCAATCCGATCGCTTTAAGCACCGCAGAGATTCTTCATGTTAATCATCAAAACGGTGAAATCCAGATTGCTTATATCGATGCCAATGACAATACCCCGGTCCTGGATCTAAAACCCTATACACCAAGCCTTGACCGGATAGAAACGCCTGCGGTACCTGAATGGTGCCGTCATTGGCCAAGAAGTTCTGAAGAATCGGCAGACTTTGATTGGGATCAGGAATTTAACTTCCAGGGGCACTCCCCATCCCGGGTTCCGGATTAATAATTAATTAGAACAAAGAGAACAGGGCCGCTTCAACGTCCCCATAGAACAAAAAAAACGGTTAAGTTCTAAATTTGAACTTAACCGTTACTTATAATGCAGAAGAAGAGACTCGAACTCTCACGGGAGTAATCCCACTGCCGCCTGAAGACAGCGCGTCTGCCAGTTCCGCCACTTCTGCATGTCTCAAGCATGATTAATAATACACGATTCCAAAGAAAATATCCAGTCTTTTTTTGATTTTTCTTGTACTTTTTTACATACACGCCTGAAACTATTGAAAAACTACTTCTGTTCCTGCATCCACTGTTCGATCTGGTCCCTTGTTTGGGCTGCTACCAAAGGCTCTCCGGCCTTCCCGTCTTTGAATAAAATCATCGTAGGAATCGTCATCACTCCAAATCTCTCTGCCAGTTCCATCTGCTCATCAATATTGATCTTTCCAATCTGAACCGAATCTTCCCGGTCCTCACCAATCTGGTCTAAAGCAGGGGAGATCCTTCTGCAGTAACCGCACCAGGGCGCCCAGAAATCTACCAATATCGGTTTTTTTGCTTCTAATACCTCTGATTGAAAATTTTCTTTTGTTATATTTATAATACTCATGCTGTTTCCTCCATCTCTTTTGTAAACTGAAACTTTTTCTGTTACATTTCTTAATGTAACTATATCAGTTACATTTAAACTTGTCAAGCAGTGAATGAAAATAGACAGCCAATTTATTTAAAATTGACTGTCTAATCTCGAACCTAAGACTCGCGCCCCAGCTGTTTTATGATACTCTTATCTCTGTTTCCTTCTTCTGGCCACACCGGTCATCACACCTGCGGCTCCTGCCATAAAACATATGATCCACATAACCTTGCTTTCCTCTCCGGTCTGTGCAGTCCCTTCCTCTGCTGTTCCCCATCCTTCTCCCGTCTTTTTCCGGGCTCTGCGCTCTGCCACTTCTCTATAGTTCCAGCTGGTCTTGCTTTTCTTCTTCGGCTTCTTTTCTTTTTCTTTCTTCGGTTTCTTTGCCGCAGTTGTCGTCTCCTCTTTCGACGTGGTTCCTTCCGCTTTCTTTTTCCATTTTGCCTTCAGGGTCAGATTCTCATGCACCAGCGTATTAAAGTCCCATTTCACTTCGTTTCCCTCCGCATCGGTGTAATACCAGCCCTCAAAAAGATATCCGGCCTTCTTCGGTTCCTCCGGCTGGCTCGCTTCTTTCCCTCCTGTAACCGTCTGTGCACCGGGTGCATCCTGCCCTCCGTCCGTATCAAACGTTACCGTGTGTTCTCCGGTCAACGCAACCGCCACTTTCACCCTGGGTCCATCCTCCATGGTAAAGGTCACATCAAAGGTGCCGGTCTTTCCCGCCGCCTTTGCCTCGTTCAGTTTCCGAAGCTGTTCCTCATCGATCTTTAAGATCGCGTTGTCTCCGTTTTCATCTTTCCCTCTGGCCCTGCAAAGCTCCGTCAGTTCTTCCTCTCCAAAGCTGTTTCCTCCGGTCGGATGGCTCACACTGTCTGCCCCGCAGCTTGGCTTTCCGCTTCCCTGGGCTGCCCCGTCAAGCCCTTCCTCTGTCAGATAGACTGTGACCGTTGCCTCTGTCCCGTCAGGAGCTGCAAACGTCAGTTCAAACTCCCCGGTCTTTTTGGATGCTTTTGCCTCGTTCAGCTTCTCGATCTGTTCCTGCTTCGGAAAGGTGATCAGATCCGTTTCGATCACACTGTCATCGCCTGTGACTGCCTTGACTCTGCTCAGTTCCTTTAGCTGCTCTTTTGTAAATGGCGCTCCGCTTGTTTTGCTTATGATATGTTTGGCTTTGATCATCTCTCCGCTGTCCGCATCCTGCACGATCTTGTCATACTCTCCATGGAGGCTCACCGTGATCTTTACGCTCTTTTTATCCGGCGAGGTAAAGGTCAGCTCAAACTTCCCGGCTTTTCCCGCAGTCTTTGCGTCGTTGATCGCTTTCAGTTCCTTCTCATTCGGAATCAGATGCTCATCTTTATAGGTGGTCCCCTCAGCATCCTTTCCCTGTACCGAAGACAGAGTCCGCACATCGTCTGCCGTCAGTGTAAGGCCTCCGGTCTCTTTGGAAAAGCTGTTGGCTCCGATCGTAACCTCCAGATGTTCCGGGTCCACCTTCGCGGCATCCGTTCCCTCGGCCTTTAAGCAGACTTTGACCGTCGTCTTTGTCCCGTTGGGCGTCGTAAACACCAGCGGATACTCTCCCAGTTTTTTCTCTGCTTTCGCTTTGTTGATGGCCTCGATCTGCTCCGGGAATTCAAACCGCAGATCATCCATCGAAAAATCCGTCCCGTTTTCCTGCTTTCCTGTGACCTTTGTCAGGCCCTTTAACTGTTCTTTTGTAAATGCTTCTCCTCCGGTCTTGCTGATCACATGGTTGGCACCGATCTGTTCTTTCGTATCCTTTTCGATCTGATTGGTGTCACGGAATGGCCCGAAATAGACCTTCGTATAAAACTTTCCGACCTCAATTGCGGTGTTCTCTTGAAACGGGGTTCCATCCACAAAGGTGTAATCAGTAAGGGACGTCCCGTCCTGGATATATCCCTGATATCCGAAATCCGGCGCCGCTGTTACATTGGATACTTTATCATTGCCTCCTGCGGATCCGATACCAGGCATACTTGTCGCCTCATCGCCTATGGCAACGACCACCGTATCTCCTCCGCTGACCTGGATATTTTTTGTATCCATGTTTCCGCCGCCATAGCTTGCTCCGATCCCCGGAGCATTGGCTCCTCCCCGCGCTTCTACATAACCGCCCGAAATATAGATCCCGTCTACTGTATTTCCATAGCCTGATCCGATCCCGGAACCCTTATCTGTTCCGGTCGCTTTGATATTCCCTCCGGAAATACGGATATTGCTTGTATATCCTCCCCCACCTCTTTCCGAAACACAGGCAGATCCAATCCCTGCCGTATGCAGTCCGGCATATGCCTCAATATTTCCGCCTTTGATTGTCAGATTAGAAAATCCGCAGTTTTTCTTATCCGCAATATTTCTCAAAGTGCTGCCGATAGCGCCTACATGCCATATGTCTGGATTTCCTTCGGCAAGAAGTGACCCACAGGAACTATTGCAGCGATGTCCTTCTATCCCTGCATTCTCACACTGTATTGTCAGTGTCCCATCCATTCCGTCCTTCGCCAGCGCGGCTCCTGTGCTGCCTGAAAATCCGTCCGCCGAGCTCCCCGAATTGCAGATCAGTCGGTTCTCTCCGACCAAAGTGATCGTGACATCTGCATGGGAGACATTGATACAGTCCCACTTGGACGTAGTTGTGTCCACTTCCCCTATGGTAATACTGACATTATCCAAGGTTATATCTGTCTCTACTCCTTCCAGCACTTCGATATTGTTGGAAGTTGTTGTACCTGTGATCCAGTATCCTTTTGGATTCAGGCTTGTCTCATTCTGTGAAAGGCCGCCCCCGGTGGCACCATTCTCTGTGATGCGGATATCTCCCTGACTCACATCGAGCAGTGTCTGCCCATTCTCTGACAGCATTTTCTTCTTCACCGGCTTTTTTGCCTTCCTCTGCGTTGAGCCCGTCTCCTGCCGTTCTGTCGTTTCGGTTCCTTTGATTTTGGGCGTTTCTGTCGATGCCGCTTCGGTCCCTTTTTCTTCCGTCGTCTCCTGTTCAGTCTCTGGGGCTAATGTCTGAATTTCAGAAATACCCCCCCCCGGATTTTCCAGCCATTTCCTCCTCATGAGCCTGCGGCACAGCCCCTGTGCCGGCTCCCATGGTCACGATCAGAGAAACTGCAGCCAGACATCTCATCCATTTCTTTTTCATTGTTCTTCATCCTTTCTTTCTGCCCTCAAGTGCACTCTTTTTTGGACACGCTTTTATTATTTGACTTTATAAGAACATTGGACAGCACAAAAGGTTAGAAAAAGGATGGGCATTTCTGTCTCTGCCCATCCATCTTTCTATTCACCGTCTAACAGTTCCGCAAGCTTTCTGGAAATCTCCAGAACAATCTTTTTATCTCTCGGCCCGCAGTTTTCGATCACCGCGTCAAGTTCTTTCACAAAAACATCCTCTTTCATTTCCGGTGAGTGATAACTGTCCATCAGCAGGTAGTCCACAGAAACTCCCAATGCATTGCTGATTTCAACCAGCGTGGGAAGTGAGACTTTTGTCTTTGCCGTTTCAATATTTGAAATATGACTGACCGACAGATCAACTTTCTCAGCTAAATATTCCTGAGTCATGTTCTGTTTTCTTCTCACTTCTTTTATTTTCCGTCCCAGCGCTTCATAATTCATTTTCATACACTACTCCACTTCTTATATATTTATGAATCGGAAGCAGCAAACTCCGGTTTCCATAAATATTTTCTATTTTTACAGTACATTTTCCTGTCTCTATTGTCTCCGTTATTTGTTTTTGTTAGAATAGCTTATATAAATAAAAATTATTTATGTAGTTTAAGAAGGTGGTTTTTATGGACAAAAAATACTTATTTAAGTTCTGGCTTCTGTGTACTTTTCTCATCTTTTTTTCCTTTTGCCTGTCATTGTACCAATACAGGCGAAGGGAAAAATGGGCAAAAAAAGTCGTCGAAGGGTGGCGTATAAAATACCGTCCCTTCGACGATGATTCCTCAGGATTTTTATAATCTTTTCATGATCTCATAGCATCGGTTGGTCACATAGCCTGCCCATGTGTTCCCGACACAGTAACACTGATTGACTCCTTTTACTGTGGGGCCGTGGTAATAAGCCCCTCCCTTAACGAGATACTTATCTTTCAGCAGTTTAGCAGTCATCAGAAGATTCTCTTCCTTTGTCGGTGCATTGATGCCTTTGGCGCTGTCAGATGTGACCCCGTAGCCTGTGAGGTTGTGGTCCTCTCTGGCACGTCTGCTGGTCCCCCATGCGCTCTCATGGATTGCAATGCCCATCACCACGACTGCATTGACCCCATATTTCTTCTCACATTTATAAAATGCCGGAGCCTCTTCCTCTAAGGCAGATCCCTTCAGCATCAGGCGAATCTCTTCTACTGACAGGTTGCTTTTCTTCAGAAGATTCATTGGATCAAATACACGGGGCTCATCCGCCTTCAGCTCTTTGATCTGCTTCTTCAGTGTCCTTATCTTTTTCCTGCTTTTTTTGAGTTCTCTCAGCCTCTGCTCCTGTGTTTTGTCACAGTTTAAAATCTGCTGGTCCAGATACTGCTTTAACTGGATCGTCTCCTCATCTTCGATGACATCCGCCACCTTCATTTCACCGGCCACATCAAAATTATAATTTTCTGCGATGTCTTTGAGATAACCGTTTTTGGTCTTTACTGACAGTTCCAGCAGCAAATGATTGACTCTGTGACCGATCTGAGTGTCATTCCCGTCCTTCTTCACCCCGGTCAATGCCACTACACCCGGAATCGCTACACTGCCGCTCTGCTCATTCAGCGCCTGATAAAACTTCTGCATCTCTTCCTTTAACTTATCCGCATGAAGGAGACTCTGCTCCAGGCTTTCTTCCTTCAGGAGCTGTCTTTTTAATTTTTCCTCTCTGGCAAGGGCTGTCTCTGATCTGACGGAAACAGCATCTTCCGGAGCAACGATTTTCTTTTCTTTGTCTTTCTTCTTATCTTTTTTCTTTTTTGATTTCTTCTTAGACTTTTTCTTCTTGTTATGTACTTTTTCTGTCTTTGCTTTGTCCCCCTTTTTCTCTGTGGCAGTCTTTTCTGAAGCCGTTGTAGGTTTGGGCTCCTGTGCTGCCGTCTGTTCTTCTGTAGTCGCCTCTGTCTCTGTTTCTGAAGCACTGGATGATGAAGTCTCAGCAGTCTCCTTTGCTTTGTCCGGTTCTACGGCGTATGCCGGTACCGACACGCTCAGAGTAAGAACGACCATACACAAAATGCCTGCGGCCTTTCTTAAAGCTTTACTCACGATAATACCCCCTTATATATTACCCATGATACATCGGCTGTCATAATTTTGCAACTCTCAGAGCTGATTTCAGACTTTTTTAATAAATCTAAAAATCCCGGAAACTGAAGTCTCCGGGATTTTAATTTTAGATATTCTTTTGTTACTGGATGATCCTTCTTGCACATACAGGAGTCCGATAGAACGCATTTGAGACTTTGATCCCTCCTTTTGGATAAGGAGCTGAATTACTTGCGTGCACAACCTGTCCGCCGCCGATATAAAGGGCTACGTGGTTGATGCCTCCTCCGCTTCCGTAGAAGATCAGATCTCCTGCACGGAGATTGCTTGTGGAAACTGCGACTCCTTCAGAGGCCTGTGAGCTGGATGTTCTGCTGATGCTGTATCCGAACTTGGCCAGAACCTGCTGTGTAAATCCGGAACAGTCGATTCCGTTCGTGAGACTGTTTCCGCCGTAGCGGTACGGGTTCCCCACAAACTGCAGTGCGTAGTTTGCTACTCTTTTGCCTGTGGATGTTCCTGAAACGCCTGCAGATGCCGGAATTGATTTCCTGCTCTGGCTGCTGCCAGTGCTCTGTGTGTCTGCGGAACTGCTTCCTGAGGACTGGACAGAACTCTGAACGGACTGCTGTTCCCGAGCTTCCCGGGCTTTCCTTTGTGCTTCCAGCTTTGCCTGACGTTCCGCCTTTATCTGCTTCATAGATTTTGCTTTTTTAAATTTATATTTTACATCTACATAATCTTTTGAAACATATCCGGTTTCACCATCGACTTTTACCTTTGCCCAGTCGCTGTTCTGTTTCTTCACCTTATAAGTTTCATCCTCGGAGATTAATGTCACAACATCAGCATCTTTAGAAGCTTTTTCCCTGACTCTGAGAGTCTCTGTTGTAACTTTTGCAACCTTCTTTATATTTTTTTCTGCAAAAGCCTGTATATCATCTTCAAAGACAAGATAGTCATTTTTCACATACCCGGTCACATCTCCGGATTTCACCTTCGTCCATTCTGTGCCTTTTTTTACAATCGTTCCAAGTGCTCCTCTTTTCATTTTTCCTAAAATCTTGGAATCTGTATTCGGCTTCTTTCTTATGTTCAAAGTAGAGGAGCTCTTTACTTTCGCAACTACTTTATCTGCATACTTGCTCTGCGCCTGGTTGTTTTCTTTTTTCTGGTCCTCCGCTGCCGGCTTTGCTGTCTCTTTTGGTGCCGCATTTACAGGAGCCGATGTCAATATCATACCTGCCATGGCCACAACTGCGGCAGACAGTTTCATCTTCTTGATAATCATGTTTCCTCCTCAAATTCTAAATGTTACAAAATTGTTAACTTTGTTGCTACAGGTGCTATTATAACACGCACAGCCCCTATGTCAATACTTTTTAAATATTTTCGTAATATATTCGTAATATTTAATCATATTTTGTAACATCGTGGAGAAAGATGGCAGCCGCTGTCACATTATTTAAACTGGCTCCTTTTATTTCCTTTAAACTTATGTAATCTTCTATTGTTTCTTTTCCCCTCCATTCATTAATTCCGGATGTTTCAATTTATCCCATTTCCCTTCCTCTGTTGCTGCTACAATTAGAATGTTAACCAAAAACAAACAAAAGAAAACAATATATGCCCCGGTTAAGCTTCCCGTCAATTTCATAACAACCGCATTTACAACAAAATTAAGACATCCAATACAATAATTAATTGGAAAAATCACACCATTTACTTTTGGATAATCCAACACACCAAAGATAGATGCCGGAAATGATAATGACATATTAGTACTTCCTCCCAAAGAGAAACCAACAATAAAAATGGAAGCATATACTAACGGGGGCCAAAAACTTGCTAATAGATTTAATAAAATCCCAAACGCAAACACTCCGCAGTAAATCATACAAGCCTTTTTTGTACCTATTTTTGTATCGATATATCCAATTCCATAACTGCCTATAATCCCAATTAATCCAGCTACAGTCATTGCTCCAACTGCCATATCCGTTGACAGTCCCAAATACACATTCCGCTGTACAAATTGTGTAATAATTCCGAGTAATCCTAATGTAATAAATCCTGGTACAATTGCCGCAATCCATACTTCTTTACATTTCAGCATTTTAGAAATAGTCCAATCGCTGACATAGTCATCTTTGTCTGATATATCTTTATATTCCGTTTCATATTTTTCTTTCGATACATTATCCGGATACATGCCTGCATCCATTGGATTATCTCTTAAAGTAACAAATGCGTATATTCCTAATACAACTGCTGCCGCCGCAAAAACAGATAAACTAACTTTATATTCTGCCCGTCCTAATAAAAATGTCATCAATGGTGCTAAAACTGCCGTTCCAATATTGGCTCCGATGGTGCTAATCCCATTGACAACACCCCGTTTCCTGGGAAACCAATCTGATTGCATAGGACCCGTACAAAGATAAAAACAACCTTGTCCACAACTAACCATGATACATTGAGAAAGTGCATACATAACAATATTGGCTGCTCTTAGAAACAAAAAATAAAATGTCAGCCCAAAAATGATAAATAAAACTGCACTTACTTTTCGTCCGCCAAAGCGATCACGAAATTTCGCAATAACCAGCATCATTGCTACCCCGACAAATCCTGCAACAGTTCCCATTGCTAAGCAGACTTCATAGTCAAGGCCCGCACCTTTCGCAATCGCCGGCAGTGCAACATTTAATCCATCATTAACGCCTGCGTTTGTAACCAGCATGGCTAAAATTGCAAAAATCATAAGATTCCAGCCTTTTCCAAGATTAAAACTTTCTTTTATAGATATTTTTTTGTCCTTCATTTTTCCTCTGTAACATATAAATATTACATTTGAGTTTCTTAACCGTTTCAATCATTGATTTTAGATGCATCAAAAGACGGAATTTATTAATATATATATTCCATTGTTTCCTTTAACGATTTTAAATTATCTTTTAATGACTGATACATATTTACATAGTAAGGATATAATTGATCATAAACCCGGCTCCAATCCTCTTTCGGACGAACAATGTCGTTTACTTTGATTAATTGCTCTACTGCTTTTGATAAATCCTCAAATACACCCACTTTATACCCAACGATCAAAGCATCTCCGACAGGAACATCTCCTGAGGCTTCATCTAACAAATACACTGGTATATTTAACATTGAAGCTTTAATCTGGGACCATGTATAACTTTTAGCTCCGCCGCCGCAAATTCTTAATATATTTGCTTCTCCGCCTGATTCCTTAACCGTTTCCATGACATTTCTTAAGGCAAATGCTGTTCCTTCAAAGATAGAACGAATGATATCACTTCTCGTTGTATTGATTCCCATCCCGATAAACATGCCTCTTGCTGCTTCATCCCATATAGGGGCTCTTTCACCCAATAAATAAGGGAAGAAGAACAATCCGTTTGAACCAGGTTTTGATTCTAATGCTAATTCATTTAAATAGTTATAAATATTTAAATTATGTTGTTGACAATATAACCTTTCTTCTGCTGCCATTGTATCAATAAACCATTTAATCGCTGCTCCTGTCGTTGTAATTGGGGCGTCAAAAATCCAGGGCATTCCATCAACTGCACATGGTTTTGTAACAACTGGTACATCCGGTTTACTTTGATTTGCACTTCCAACAAAAACCAGAGAACTCGTTCCGGATGATTCTCCTGCATCTCCTAAACGGCTCAATCCTAACGCATACATGGATGCCATTGCATCACTGCATCCGGCTACAACCGGAATTCCTGGAACTAATCCCGTTTCTCTTGCCGCATCGTCCGTAACAAATCCGATAATATCGTCAACTGGTACCGGCTGCGGAAGATATTCATTCAAATTGATTCCTAACACATCGCCAACTTTATCTGACCATTTCATGGTGTTGATGTCTAAACACTGTGTTCTTGATGCCTGATCCACATCCATCGTCAATTTTCTTGTTAATTTAAAATTAATGAAGGAACTGGCCTGTAAGAAACATTGTGTTTGAGCAAAAAGGTCCGGCTCATTGTTTTTAAACCAAAGAATTTTGCTTGGTAAAAATGATACTGACGGCTGTCCGCCCACAATTTGAATAAATTCTTCTTCTCCAATCTTCTGTAAAATTGTATCTAACTCTTTTGATGAACGATTATCTTGATATGTCATCGCATTTCGCACCGGATTTCCATCTGCATCAATTGGCAGCATACTGACCGTATGTGAACTGATAGAGATTCCACGAATTTTATTTGTTATTTCTTCCCCCGCCTGTTCCGCAAGCGAGTGAAAGATTTCTTTTGTATTTTCCCACCATTCATTGGCATCTTGTTCCTGCATATTAGGTTTTGGAATCATAAATTTACTTGGCCGGCTTGCTTCTGCAATTATTTTTCCGTCTTCACCTATGATAATTGCTTTTATATTCGTTGTTCCACAATCCATTCCCAATAGGTAATTCTCTACTTTTATCACTGCATTTCCTCCATCCCATCCGACGTACAGAGTTTTCTATTCTTGTGAATCTAACGCCTGTGCATCTGTAGTTGGCGCTTTTATACATGCTATAATTCCAATAACAGCCAGTGCCGCAGCTGACAATAAAAATCGATTTGAAATATCACTGCCTAACATATTGGCTGCAGGATTTACTACATATGCTGATACAAAGTTTCCAACATTATATGAAGCTGATACGATTGCAATCGCCAAAGATGCCTGAACTGCCGGTACCATATTTGCGGCAAATGTAACAGCTCCCGGATTCCGAATTGCAAAACCAAGACCCGTAATTAAAGCTCCTGCACACACAACTGGTAAACTTGTTGAGAATCCAACCATCGCTGTTCCCAACGCCATCATAAGAATTGCTCCGCCAATAGTAAATCGTCTTAAACGCTTTACAACAGATCCTAAGACTAATCCTCCTGCAATCCCTACAATCTGCATAATAGAAGCAACTGTTCCTGCTGTGCTTGCATCTCCGATTCCTTTTCGATCTATGTACATTGAAATATTTGAGTTAAAAGTTGCTACAAAGATGCCTGTTACCAAACATAAAAGTCCAAAATAGACCATTTCTTTTGAGATTCCTGCTTTTTCCTTCTTCTCCTCTTGCTTTGTAACCTCACCTTTTGGCACAGTTGCTAAAACAATCAGAACAATCGGAATACAGATTAAAAATACCAGATATCCTCTTCTCCATCCTGCCATTGCTGTAAACATTCCAGAACCTTTGGCAATCAATGCTCCACCGATACTGACAAAAATGGATTGGAATCCCATAACTCTTGATTTGTCAAGCCCCGTAAAATAATCTGAAATTAAAGATGAACTAACAACTACCACAAAGGATAATCCCAATCCGATAATTCCGCTGGCAGCATATAACATCCATAGTTCTGTATTCAATACCTGTGGCAGCAATGCTCCAGCTAACATAAGGATTGTACCAATAATACCAATATTTTTCTTCGTAATGTGCGGCTCTAAATATGGTTCCAGCAACATTCCCGGTAAACAGATTAAATTAATAATCTGTAATACGATTTGTATTGATGTGTCACTAGCGTTCGGAAAGAACTTTCCGATTTCTGCAAGGATTGGTGCCAATGCACTATTACAGGCCATTGTTAATGACATTACCAATAATCCGGCAGCTATTAATGTTTTATTTTTATTATTTCCCATATTTTTATCCTTTCTCAGCGTTTCCAAATATATTTCCTGTCTTCATCTTTTAAATATGCTAAAACTTCCTGTGACATCATTTCTCCAGACCAATGATCAACATCGGTTGTGAGACCTGCCATATGCGGTGTGCAAACAACATTTCTCATAGAAAGTAACGGATGATTTGACGGAACAGGTTCTTTCCAATAGACATCAATCGCAGCTCCGCCGATTATACCTGTTTCCAGTGCCTCTACAAAATCCTTTTGATCAATAACAGCAGCTCTTGCAGTATTAACAATAATTGCTGTTGGTTTCATTTTTGAGAACCAATCTTTATTTACGATTCCTTTTGTTGAATCCACAACCGGCAGATGAATACTAATCATATCACTTTCTTTTAACATTGTATCTAGATCTACAGCTTTACATCCGTCTGCTTCAATTTTATCAGCTGATAAATATGGATCATATGCTAAAATCTCCATACCAAAGGCTTTTGCCCTTACAGCTACTTCCCGTCCAATTGCTCCGTAACCGGCAACTCCTAATTTCTTTCCATATAATTCAAAGCCAATTCCATAGTCTGTGTAAGGATGATTTTCATCTAATGGTCCCCAAATTACATTTTTTACATCTGGAACATCATAAATATCTGACATTTTCTCTCCAAGATGTTCTCCTTTTTGAAGTCCTGCTGCACTTAATGTCAGTTTTCTTGCCGCCGCTAACATCAGTCCGATATTATATTCTGCAACAGCTACACGATTTCTTCCTGGTGTATAAGATAGTGGAATATTTGCTGCTTTTAATACTTCGTTGTCAACAGTGACTGGCGTTCCTTTTGCAACTCCAATAAACTTCATCCCGGAACTAATCCACTGATTAAGGGTATCTGTTCCGGCATTCTCATCTCCTAAAACAACAATTTCGTATCCGTCACATTCTTCACGTGTCATCTCTTCTGTGACATTTCCTTTTCCGTGTTTCAGTTCTCCTGCAACGGTTACATCACAATATTGCTCAATTTCTTCTAATCGTTTCTCTGGTAATTGTGTACATAATACTAATTTCTTTTTCATCTTCATTTCCTTTCTGTCCTCATTTATACACGCAGTGCTGTATAATAACCCGTGTTAACTGCATCATATATCTTTCCTACTTTTCTGCAGTCTCCGATTACATATGTTTCTTCTACGACTCCATCAAATTGATCAACTTCATCATATGGAGATATAAATCCAAGTGCACAGACGATACTATCTGCTTCAATAAAAATTTCATTTCCGTCTTTTTCACATTTTACTCCTGATGATGTAATTTCTTTCACCATTGTATCAGTATAACAAGCTGCTGATTTTTCAACCTCAGGCATCAATCCTCCTCGATAAAACGAATTCACTTCCTCTGCTATTTCCGATTTCATCTCTATAATACTGACTTCTTTTCCTTCATGGTGAAATCCAACAGCACCTTCTGCACCTACAAGGCCTCCTCCCATAATGACGATTTTTGATCCTAATTTTTCCGGATGAAGTTCCGCATCAATTGCCATAATGACATTTTCTCCATCAATTCCTTTGATTGGCGGCCGGCTTTCTTTGGCACCAATGGCAATCATTAATACATCCGGATTTCGTTCTTTCACATATTCAGGCGTTACTTCAGTATTTAAAATAACCTCTATATCAGCTTCTTTCACACGGCGTTCTAATACTTTAATTAATTTTAAAATATCTTCTTTAAAATAAGCTGCTCCTGCCGGATGTAAATTTCCTCCCAGCTTCTCTGATTTTTCAGCAAGTGTAACCTGATGCCCTCTATTGGCTAATGTTACCGCAGCTTCCATTCCTGCCGGGCCGCCGCCAACAACCAGAACACTTTTCATAATATCCGCAGTTGATTTATGAAGCTTTGCTGCCAACTGTTCTCCCATAATTGGATTAACTGCACATTTGACCATTTCTAATTCGCCTGTTGCCCCAAAACATTCATAGCATCTTAAACATGGTGTAATGTCTTCTGCTCTTCCTTCATATGCTTTCTTTGGCAAATAAGGATCTGCCAGACTTGCACGGCCTAACTCAACCGCATCCGCCTGTCCGGCTGCAATTATATCTTCCATTTGGGCAGGGTCATTCAGTGATCCTACACATGCCACCGGCGTATTTACATGTTTTTTTATTTGTGCTGCCAAATAGACATTGACTCCGCGTGGATAGAAAGCAGAGGGATGAGTACGGCAAAACATATCCGGATCTTCATGATTTCCGCATGAAACATTAATTAGATCAACCTTATCATCAATCATTTGAGCCACTTTAACACAATCTTCTAATCCCAATCCATTGTCCGTAAAATCATCACCTGAAATTCTTGCTTCAATCGGAAAATGTGGTCCTACCGCTTTTCTTACGGCATCTACTGCCATTAGGAAAAATCTTGCACGGTTCTCTAAGGAACCGCCAAATTCATCTTTTCTTTGGTTCATAACCGGAGATAAAAATTGTGAAAACAGCCACCCATGCGCCGCATGCACCTGCACCATATCAAATCCTGTTTCTTTACATAATCTGGCCGCTTCTCCATAAGATTTAATAATTTCATAAATCAACGTTCTCGGCATTTCATGGACTTCTCCCATTGGTGTCATTTCATAACTTGGACCATACGCAGTTTCGCAAGTTGCAACATTCCCTCCAACACTGGCTAATCCGCCATATTTTCCGCCATGTGATAACTGAATATTGGCATATGCACCTGCATTGTGAATTGCCCTTGCCGCCTCATTCATCCCCTGTCTGACCCCAAATGCATCTAATTGTAATTGCTTATTATGGGATTTCCCTGTTTTAGAGTGTATAATTGCTTCTCCATATGTAACAACGCCGGCACCACCCATTGCTTTTTCTTCTAAATAAGCAATCATTTCTGGTGTAAAATGTCCATTCAAATCAATCATGCTGGGACTTGTCGGTGCACAGATAATTCGATTTTTCATTTTAATATTGCCAATGCGCAATGGAGAAAACAAATGTGGATATTGCTTTTTCCCTTCACATTTTCGTTTCATATTTTCTCCTCTTTTTTAAAAAGCCTTCTTCAGAATATTTAGAATATCTTGCTTTGTTATGTTTTGTTTTGGATTGAATCCAAGAACAGGTTCTTTTAATACATCCTCCGCCAGCATATCAAAGTCTTTGTTCTCAATCCCCTGTTCTGACAAAGTCTTAATCCCTAACTGTTTTGTCAATTTGAGCAGCTCTTCTGATAACAAATATTGATCTTTTTGTAAATTCCCTGAAAGAGATAATCCAATGGCTTCTGCCATTTTTACCATTTTTTCCGGACAACTGTCTGCATTGTATTCCATTACATATGGTAAAACAGCTGCATTTGCCATTCCATGAGCTAAATGAAAATGAGCACTTAATGTATGGGCAATCCCATGCACCAAACCTAAATTCGCATTAGAGAACCCAAATCCCGCAATCACGCATCCTAACATCATTTGTTCTCTAGCCTCCATATCTTCCCCATTTACATATACTTTTGGCAGATTTTCGTGGAAAATTTGAAGTCCTTTTAGTGAATGATATTCTGTTAATGCTGTTGCTTCATTGGAAATATAGCTTTCTACTGCATGAGTAATCGCATCCATTCCTGTTGCTGCCGTTACAGAAGGCGGCATTGTTTTTGTAAACTCCGGATCTGCAATTACTTTATTTGCTGCTATTTTGTTATCAATGATAACGTATTTACAAACCGCTTTTGTATCTGTCAGCGCAACAACATTCGTAATTTCACTTGAAGTTCCAGCTGTTGTTGGAATTGCAATCAATGGTAAAACCTGATTCTTTACCAATCCCATTCCACCATATTGTCCGATTTCTCCTGGATTTGTCATAAGAATATTAACTGCCTTTGTTAAGTCAATACTGCTTCCGCCTCCAACAGCAACAAAAACATCAATTTCATTTTCTCTTGCAAGCATAGCTGCCTCTTCCACTGCTTCATTGGTGGGGTTTGGAATCACTCCGTCAAAAACCGTTACTTTTACATCTGCTTTTTCAATTTGCTCTAAAATCTTTTCTGCAATCCCTGCGGCCTTTACTCCGCTGTCGTATACAACCATTACACTCTTAGCTTCGTACTCTTTCAATATTCCCGGCAACTCTTTTGCCGCATCTTTTCCAAATACAATATCACTGCTTACATAAAATTTTTCCGCCATCTAAATGCCTCCATCACTATCTTTACACTGCTTTATCCGCTGCAATTAATTCTTTCATCTTCTTTTCCCCTGCTTCCGGCATTGGCTCGTAATTTCCAAGAACTTTTGCATAGTATGTTGTTACTGCCATTTCTTCTGTATAAATTGTGGCATCCATGGCTGACTTCATGTCTTTTCCACAACAAAACATTCCATGATTTTTAATTAAAACTGATCTTCCATCCTCTCCCAGTGCTTCTGCAACTTTATTCGCTGCATCATCACTGCCCGGCATGGTAAAAGGAACAACATGAACCGGTGTAAACTCACATTGAGGCGGTGTAATTGGTCTTAATGATTCATCACCCATTGCCATAATAGTTGCAAACATTGCATGTGTATGAACTGTCGCTTTTACATCCGGCCTCGCTCTAAGAACCGCTGTATGCATTGGTACTTCTGATGATGGTTTGTATGGACCATCCATCCATTTTCCGTTTAGGTCAACAATGGCAATGTCCTCTGGTTTCATTGTTCCATATGCAACTCCGCTTGGTGTGATTGCCACAACATCATCTTCATCATCTCTTAATGCGATGTTTCCTGATGTACCATTAATCAATCCTTGTTCTACTGCCTGTAAAATCGCTTCTAATACCTGTTTCCTTATTTTTTCATATTTCATTTTTGTTTCCTCCTTTATTTTGTAATTTCATTGTATGCTAATCTTTTCTTTGCCTCAAACACGCTTTTTCCGTTTTATTAAGGAAATTTTTTTGTAATATTTCTTATATTTGATACAAT